>R22__coassemble_16_pt1 | contig 234225 bp, 188 predicted proteins | sample R22__metabat2_high_PE_030 | metagenome-assembled genome bin R22
AGCCCCAATAGTCCTTCATGTTGTCGGTCACCTTGTTGAACATGGCCCACACGCGAAGATCGCAGAAACGGGCACCGTCGAAAGTGACGGGGTTGTAGACGTCAGAGAACGAGAACTTTTCGTCGGGACCGTTATACAGCTTGGCTTGCTTGGCGAAGTTGATGACGTCGTCGGCATAGACACAGTCGATGTTCGGGTCTTTCAAGAGCTTGTCGATGTTCTTGAAGGTGATGCTGGTCTTGCACTTGCGTGAGGCCAAGGGGAAAGTGGTGATGCGTGCCTGGTTGGCGTGACCGCTCACATAGCCGTCGGGAATGCGGCGGGCCACCCACACGGCACCTTTGCTAGCCTTGCCTTTGCCAATCATCTCGAGAATCCAGCACTCTTCGGTATCGGAGATGGAGAATGACTCACCCTCGCTGACATAACCGTAGTTGGCTACCAGCTCACCCATGCATTTGATGGCTTCGCGGGCGGTCTTGGCACGCTGCAAAGTGATGTAAATCAGGCTACCATAGTCGATAATGCCAGGGCTCTCCCAGAGGCTCTCGATACCACCGTAGGTGGTTTCACCAATAGCCAGTTGGTATTCATTCATGTTACCGACCACATTGTAGGTGTGGGCCACCTGCGGGATTTGGCCACGATACATGCCGCCGTCCCAGTCGTAGACGTCAAGCATGGCGCCAGCCGGCCAGTCTTTGGCAGTATAATGGTAAAGCTCGCCATACAGCACATGGCTGTCGGCGGCGTAACTGATCATGCAGGAGCCATCAGTTGAGGCACCTTTTGTGATAAGAAAGTTGGTGCAGGCGTTGGCTTTCCCAAAGGAAAAAACGAGTACCAAAGCCAGGATTGCAGTGAATACTTTTTTCATATTGGTAGATTTTATTGTTTGTTGCATAAAAAAACGCCACAAAGATAGGAAAATAATCGCACTCTAAAAGAAATAATACAACATTGTTGATTTACAATAATATATCCGACAACAAACGACAACAAACGACTGCTGTCGACTACAAACGTTTGTTCAACGGCTTGTTCTTGAAAGGGATTGCATTTTTGCAGCGAAAAAACAAATACCAACCGTAAAAATGAAAAATAATGCTTACTTTAGCACAATGAACGCGATCCAAAACAAGGCTCAGCAAACCTTTACTAACCAGAAACTTGAGTTCGTCGAAGAACTAGTGCTCTACACCGAAGCGCATATCTTCCTCACGGGAAGGGCGGGTACGGGAAAGACCACCTTTCTGAAGAACCTGCCGTTGAAGACCTACAAGCGCATGGTCGTGGTGGCTCCCACTGGTGTGGCTGCCATCAATGCGGGCGGACAGACCATCCACTCGTTCTTCCAGCTGCCTTTTGGACCCCAACTGCCTGAAAACGCATTGGGCAAAGGCTACAATGCAAAAACACTGGCAGCACAATTCCAGAAACTCAACAAGAAGAAAATCAACCTGATGCGCAGCCTCGACCTGCTCATCATCGACGAGATCAGTATGGTGCGTGCCGATGTCTTGGATGCCATCGATGCGGTGTTGCGCCGTGTGCGTCGTTCGCAGAAACCCTTTGGCGGTCTGCAACTGTTGATGATTGGCGACGTGCACCAACTGGCACCTGTGGCCAAACCCGAGGAATGGGAAGTGCTTTCTCCCTATTACGACACACCTTACTTTTTCGGTAGCCAGGTGCTGAAAAAGGCGCCCTACGTCTGTGTGGAACTAGAGCATATCTACCGCCAACATGACGACGACTTCATCTCTTTGTTGAACAAGGTGCGCAACAACCAAATGGATGCCGATTGCGTAAGGGTGCTCAACAGCCGCTTCAAACCCGGTTTTGTACCCAAAGACGAAGAAGGCTACATCACTCTGACCACCCACAACTACCAAGCCGACCAGATCAACGAGTCGAAACTGGCTGCCATCAAGGAGAAACCTTTGATTTTCAATGCGGAAGTCCACGGCAGCTTCCCTGAAAACACCTACCCTACCAAGGAAGAATTGGAGCTGAAAGTCGGGGCACAGGTGATGTTTGTCAAAAACGACCCCACCCCAGATAAGGCTTTCTTCAATGGCAAGATCGGGCGGTTGGTGGGCTACGATGAAAAGGAAGGCACTGTGACCGTGTTGAGCGATGGTGAGCGCATCAACGTGCCGAAGCTGAAATGGCAGAACATGGAATACACCATCAATGCTGAGAACCAAGATATTGAGGAGAAGGAAATCGGCAGCTTCACCCAAATCCCTTTGCGTCTGGCTTGGGCGGTCACCATCCACAAGAGCCAAGGCCTCACCTTCGACAAGGTCATCGTTGACGCGGGGCAAGCCTTTGCTCACGGACAGGTCTATGTCGCCTTAAGCCGTTGCACTTCGCTTGAAGGTCTTGTACTGAAAACGCACATCACCTCCAATGCTTTGGTCAACGACTATTCCGTCAACCATTTCGTGGAAATGCTTCCTGAGAAGGAACCTACACAAGAGAAAGTCGACCAACTGCGCCACGACTACGAGTTGGAGACCATGCTCGAACTCATCGACTTCGACGGCATCTACAAGGACTTCGGCCGACTGATGAAGGTGGTTTACGATAATGACGCCCTCTTTGAAGGCGCGATGATCCAAGACCTCTCGCAGCGACGTAACAAGATACACGAAGAGCTTTGTTCAATCGGCATCAAGTTCGAAAGCCAGATCAGAAAACTGCACGACCAAGCACCTTCGTGCGAGCAAAACCCTGCTTTACAAGAACGATTAATAAAAGGCGTGGCCTATTTCGACGAGCACTTGAAAGCCATCGCCAAGGGTTTGTTCGACCTGCCTTTCAAAACCGACAACCAAGCCGTCAACGAGCAACTAACCGAAGCTTTGAAACTACTCAAAGAGGACATCTACCTGAAAGGCTGCTGTTTGGAAGCCTGCAAAGACGGTTTCACAGTCAAGGAATACCAAAAGACCAAGTCGGTGAAAGCCATCGAAGCCGAGAAAAGCGGGAAGAAGAAGGTGGAAATCAAATTTGAGCCAAGCAAGAATGGCAGTTTGTATTCCATTTTGTTGTCATGGCGTGCAGCACGAGCCGAAGCCGACGATGTGCCCCCTCCTAATATCGCACCTATCAGAACCCTCAAAGCTATTGCTTCTGAAAAGCCCGTCACACTGTCGGAATTGAGGACAATAGAAGGCATGGGTACCAAACGCATTCGAAACTTTGGCGCCGAGATTCTTGACATTGTTCTGCGCTCAATGGGTAAAGACCCGGAATCCGCTCATTTTGAAAAGATGCCCGAAGAGTTTGAGAAAAAAGAAAAGAAACCTAAAGGCGAAACCTACCTCCTCACCAAATCGATGTTCGACAGCGGGATGACAGTCGAGGCCATCGCCAAAGAGAGAGGTTTTGTCACCAGCACAATTTACAGCCATTTGGCGCATTTGGTGGAGCAAGGCCTGATTGATGCATCTCAATTTATTGGCAAAGAAAAGTATAACGAAATCTTGGACTATTTCGAATCAACCTTCGATCCCAATCTCACAGCAGCCAAAGATGTACTCGGCGAAGAATACGAATACGGTGAAATCAGAGCTGTCCTCGCCGAACTCCAACGTAAGCATTTCTTCGACAACCCACCACAAGAGGAGGACTAAACCAAAGAAAGCGTGTCGAAGACACGCCATCCTATTTACCCCACATGCAGTGTGGGGAGACACACACCACCCCATCTACCCCACATGTAGTGTGGGGCCCACAAAACACATCACCATGAGCTACACAACATCATACTACCACATCGTCATCCGCACCTACCGAAGCGAACCTACCATCAATGAAGAATACGAACGGGAACTATACGCCTACATCTATGGCATAGCAAAGAATCTGAAATGCCAAACCTACCGCATAGGCGGTATAGCTGACCATATACATATGTTTGTATCCTTGCCGTCATACCTGTCACTAGCTTCATTCGTGCAGCGAGTGAAGACAGACAGCAGCAAGTGGCTGAAAGCAAATCCACATTTCCCAGACTTTCGTGGTTGGGGACGAGAATATGCCGGATTCAGCTACAGCTTGCGCGACAAAGACATGATTGTAGGTTATATCATGAAGCAAAAGGAACATCACCGTAAGAAGACTTTTGCCGAGGAGCATCGAGGGTTCCTGACGGAGAACGGAGTCAGTATCGACGAGCGATACTTTCTACGAGATGACTAGTAGCGTGTCTTCGACACGCGGCCTGGAGAGTCGGGCAGTGTGGAGAGCAGGGCGGTGTAGGACGCACGCCCCCACACTGCGCGTATGGGGATAATGGGATAGCGTGTCTTCGACACGCGATTTTCTTCCGTTTAGTTGGTTCTGGTTAGAATTACGGTTCAGGCAGCTGACCCTGTTGTGGCATAATAATGGCGCATATGATGTAAGCCAACACGCCGGGGAAAGCCGCCGTGAAGAGCGTCATCACAACCCACAACAATCTGATAAGCGTGGGATCCAAATCGAAGTATTCGGCAATGCCGCCACACACGCCGCAGAGCTTCTTGTCGGCCATCGAACGATAGAGTTTCTTGTTGTTCATTTTATCTTGTTTTTTAGTTCGTGGCTGCAAAAATACACAGAATTTCTTACCCCGAAAGAGGGAAAACAAGTTTTTTGTACATCAAATAGTTTGTAATCCATTCTATCAACACATTGATTATCAGAGCAAATATACTGTAATAGTTTGTAATGACCTTTTCCGGTGTAAAAAAGCCCAATTTTAGTTATACTTTTGCGTTTGAAAAACGAACGCATTATGAACTGCCTTTCGGTCAAAATGAAAAAGCCGCTTTTGCCTCTCCTCGGAGTGGTCCTGCTCCTTCCCGCTTGCAATACCTTGGTCATCAGCAACGGCACCGATGAAGCCGAAGGATGGTTCTTCAACTTCAGGTTTGCCGCCGTTAGGCCAAAGCAGTAGATTCAAAATTCAAGATTCAAAATTTAAAGATTTAAAATTCAAAGCCTTATGAAGAAATCATTTTTCATTCTTTGCTTGTTAGTTATCACATTAACATCTTGTGACCCCGGATACGGCATTGATTTCAAACTTGTCAACAATAGTGGTCACGCAGTAACATTCACTTCCAACCCTGAATACCAAGGATTTTGGGAAAATCACCCTAATGGTATTACAATTGAATCAAAACAAGACACCGTGTTTTTTGTTAGTAATGGTTGGGGGTCAGCAAATATCGCTACTGCAAAAGCCGATTTGCTCATGGTTTATGGCGATTCTATTCTTTTTACTTTTGATGATGGCAAATTTTTGATTTACACGCAAGAAGAAGGAAACGGGCCATTCAATTTAGAAGGAGACCGTTATACTTGGACAACAAAAAGAGGCAATATGTTCCTCTTGCGTTATGATTGTTACGGGTATCTAACATATACGATTACTGAAGAAGATTATGCCCAAGCAGAATAAGGAAATCGAAAAATCAGGAGAAACATCAAACCCGCTGTTTTCTTCAGCTATGCGTACAATTTCCATTTTGAAAAGTAAATGATTCAAATCCAAATAGTTATGAAAATCAAATTTATCATCCTCGGTTTGCTCGTCGCCATTGCGGTACCTGTCTTCGCGCAGCGTGACACCATCCGAAGCAACAAGAACGAGTTCAGCTTCGGCTATGGGCACTTTCCTGCAAGCAGCTTCCGCTACCGTCCAGGCTGCTTTATTTATCCCGAAACGGACAACATCGGTGCCGTTTATGTCACCTACACGCGCCGCCTCACCAAGGTCATCGGTGTTGGCGTCACCGCCTGCGTCGACCCCATCATCCTCAACTACTACGACCGCGTGAACGGCGAGCGCACCCTCGTCTGCAAGGTAAACCAAAACAGCATCGCCATCCTGCCACACCTGAAAATCAACTGGTTGAACACCAAGTATGTGAACCTTTACAGCAAAGTGGCACCCATCGGCATTCGCTATTCCACCTACAAGCAAAAGGAGTATTATCCCGACCTTTATGAAATACAGTCGCCCTACGACTCTTTTGCCGACCACATTGGCTATGCCTACCAAATCACGCCCATCGGCATCGAGATTGGCACCAAACGTTGCGCAGGCTTCATGCAAATCGGCATGGGCATGGAAGGCACGATTAGCATTGGTTTTCGTTACGGACTAAAAGATAAGGAGTAAACACCATGAAAAAGCATCTGATATTTTGCATCGCCCTTGTGGCATTGATGACCTCTTGCGTGAAAGAACCCACCATCCTCCGTCGCCTTTCAGCCGAGGAGGCTGCCGCCATCCCCTACCGGAAAGGACAGACGCTCGACTTCGTGAACGAAAACAACGACACACTCACCTTCACCGTCACCTACGATGAGACAAAGCCCTTCTCGGAAGACTATTGGGAGTACCCCTACGACGCTAAAATGTCTATCATCCGCCAGCCCTGGTGTTATGCTCGAACTGTGGGACTGCGCCGCGATTCCGATAGCAACAACCCTGAGTTGATATTCACAGTGATTCCCGAAAAATTCCTGTATTTCAATTGGAACTATGAAATGGGAATAACGCTACCGTACATCGATCTCAAAGGTGAGACGGAGACCGTGGATGTGAATGGCGTGACCTACGAGAATGTACATGTCAGCTCATCCTCTGGCGACTATTGGCATCTGTGGTATTACAACGATGAAGTCGGGCTGATTGCCGTAAAAAACGAGAGGCACTCTTTAACACTTATACGTTGACAGGAGGTTGACCCAATAAAAAAGTCGGGAAAGCAAAGGTGCTTTCCCGACTTTTTTATAGCCCCGAAATCGAAGATTAGCTACGCTGAATGCAAAGCATTTCGACGTAGTCAAAGGGCGACCTTATCACACCCCGACATGTAATGTCGGGCTTGTAATAATAACGGATATTAATCTCTTTCAAAAACCTCATTATACTCCTTCCCCTCTGGAGTAAAAGGCAAATCCTCCTCAGAAACAACCGTAAAGACATAAACCAGCTCCTTCTCGTTTTTGGCCTCCCTGATGTATTGCCGCTTTAGCTGCGGCTTCGCTTCGGGCAGGTCTAATACTTCCGTCATCTTCCGCTTGAGCGTTTTCTCGGGCATTTCGCCGAAGGCCACGTGCCACCAATACAGCCTTGTGGTCTCGCCTTTTTCATTAATGACATGCAGGTGCACGACGGGATGCAACAACTTGTTTCCTTTGTGCAGTTCGAAATACGTTGCCCGCCCCACGATGTTGCCCCGCTCGTTGACGATGGGCAGGAAATCCATGGCGTTCGTCTCGGGTTCAAATCGGTGGGGGGTGTCTGCTTGGGCTGGCAAGTCCGTGACTTCCTTCTGTACTTCTTGCTGCGGAAGGCAAATCTCAACTGTTTCCTGCTCAATGGGTTTAGTGGCCTTCTTTTCAGTAATTGCCGCCGTTTCAGAGGGTTTCTCGCGAACAACCTGCGTGAGCGGCATCGGCTCAAACGACACTTTCTCCACCGTTATCTTTTCCGAGCCTTTCAATCCAATGACGTCTCCCGCCTTCTTCCCCATCAGCGACTTGGCCAATGGCGAGATGAACGAGATGAGGCCTTTGTTCACATCGGCTTCGTCCACACCCACAATACGCACCACACGCCCGTTGTAACGCACCCACGCTCCAAAGCTTACCATGTCTTTCACGGCCTTCGTAAGGTCGACTTCCACGGCGTTATTGATACGGTCAACGAGCAGCTTGATCGAAGCATCGATGAAGTTGACCATGATGTAGTTGTCGCCCGCCTTGACGCGCTCTGCCTCAAGGTCCTTCAGCTCCTCTTTGAGTGCTTCGAGCCCTTCTTTCGTGACATAGTTGGGCACGCCTTCGGGCAGGTATGCCCGCATCGGCACCCTCGGAATCTCTTCTTGGTCACCTTCTTTGATGAAACCCCTACTCATAAGAGCGGCTTTTCTTATTTGATCACCAATTCCTTGATGATGTTGTCGCACTTGCCCACCTTCTCGATGCACCAAAGCAGGTAGCGGGCGTCCATGCAGATGGTGCGCTGCACCTTGTTCTCGAAGCTGAGGTCGCCGCTCATGGCTTCCCAGTTGCCGTCGAAGGCCAAGCCGATAAGGTTGCCCTCGCCGTCGATGACGGGACTACCCGAGTTGCCACCCGTGATGTCGTTGGTGGTGATGAAGTTGACGACCAATTCACCATTCTTGTTGGCATAGCGGCCATAGTCCTTCTTGGCCACGAGGTCGCGCACATCCTGCGGAATGTCGAACTCCCAGTTGCCGGGCACGTACTTGGCCATCACACCGTCCATGGTGGTGTAGTAGTTGTAGTTGACGGCATCGGCGGCCTTGTAAGGCTCCACGGTGCCGTAGGTCAGGCGCATGGTGAAGTTGGCATCGGGATAAAAGTTGCGGTCACTCTGCATCTCCATCAAGCCTTTCATATAGAGGCGCTCGCCCTTGTTGCCAAGGTTCTGGGCTTCTTCATAACGGGCGTACAAGGTCTGATACGAGTCGATGATGTTCGTCGTGAGGGCAAAAATCGGGTCTTTGTCCAAGGCTTTGGGTTTCTGCATCCACTTCTCAAGACGGGCCTTGTCGGTGAAGATGGACTTTTCGAAGGCCTTAGCCACATAGGCGCTGAAATCGCCATTGTTTTCCAAACCGATGCGAAGAACCTCGCTAGGCATGAGCTTGGCAGGGATGTTCTTGTAGAACAAGCCGAGCAAGGCAGCGGTCACGTCTTGGTCAAGCGGCATGCTGTAATCCTTGAAGAAAGCATCCACGCTGGGTTGCATCTTCTCGACTTCGGCTTTAATGTCAGCTTTGTCGGCCTTGGCCTCCATCATTTTGTTGATACGCATGAACCTGCGGCTGAAGGCGATGGCCTCGCCTCCGTTCCAGCCCGCCTCGCGGTGGTAAACAAAAGATTTCTGAATCTCGTCAAGGATGTTCCACTTCTTGACAATGCCTTTGAAGATGTCGCCATATTCGGCTTTGCGGCCGGCATCGGCGCCAACCCATCTGGCGAAGTCTTCCTCTTGGGCTTGGCGGCGCTCATACACATGGTTGCGCTTGAGCTGCTTCACCTGACCGATGTAGTATTTCCAATAGTTCGACACGCTGGCCTGCTTGGAGGCATATTTGATGAACACCTCTTGGTCGGCGTCCATGTGCTTGCGATAGTTCTCGAGCTTGGTCGTGCGGCAGTCGATGATGGCAGGACCTTCCTCATAGATGACGTTCTTCACCGTGTAGGAGGTGGAGTAACGGTCGGTCGAGCCGGGATAACCGAGAATCATGGCATAGTCGCCGGGCTTCACGCCACCTAAATTAATGGGCAGGTACCACTTGCTCTTCATCGGGATATTGTTTTCCGAATATGCAGCGGGGCTACCATCGGGGGCGGTGTAGACGCGGAAGATGTTGAAGTCGCCCTTATGGCGCGGCCAGGTCCAGTTGTCGGTGTCGGCGCCAAACTTGCCGATGCCCCATGGCGGGCAGCACACGAGGCGCACGTCCTTGTACTCGTCGTACTCGAAGAGGATGTATTGGTTGCCGCTATAGAAAGGCACAATTTCGATGCGCACGTTGCGTTCGCCCTTGCGGTCTTTCTCGAGTTGGCGGGCGTTCTTTGCCACAAGTTCCTCGCGGTCAGCCTCGCTGGTTTGAGCGGTGACGCCTTTCAGCACGGCTTCAGTCACGTCTTCCACCTTATTTAAGAAAAGGACGGAGAGACCTGCGTTGGGCAGCTCTTCACCTTTGCTCTTGGCCCAGAAGCCGTCGGTGAGGTAGTCGTGCTCGATGGACGAGTGCTTCTGCACATAGCTCAGGCCACAGTGGTGGTTGGTGAGCAGCAAGCCTTCGGGAGAGATGATCTCGCCCGTGCAGCCGCCACCGAATTGCACGATGGCGTCCTTGATGCTGGGTTGGTTGAAGCTGAAGATCTGCTCAGCCGTGAGCTTGCAGCCCATGGCTTGCATCTCGGCCAGATTTTGGCCATTCAGTGAATAAGGCAGCCACATGCCTTCGTCGGCGCGGGCCACCATGAGTGTCAGCATCAATGATGCGATGAGGGATAAGGTCTTTTTCATGGTTTTATGTGTTTGTTGATTTATGCGATTGAGGATGCTAAGATAGGAAATCATACGAACTTTTTCAGTATGCCTATATATTTATAAGGTGGGTATTTCATCGCCATGTCGATTTTGTCGGACGACCAGAGCACGGAGCGGCTGTTGCTGAAAGCCAAGAAGCTCTCTTTGCGGTGATAGCGTCCCATGCCGCTGTTGCCCGTGCCACCGAAAGGCAGATGGGGGTTGGAGACATGCAGGACGGTGTCGTTGACGCATGCGCCGCCCGAGGTAGTGGCCGACAGCACTTTTCGTGCCTGGGCTTTGCTGCCGAAGTAATACAAGGCCAAGGGCTTGGGACGTTCGTTGACGAAGGTGATCACCTCGTTGATGTCGTTGAAGGTCATGATAGGCAGTATGGGACCGAAGATCTCCTCCTGCATGATACGCATCTCGGGCTCCACCTCGATCAAGGTGGGTTGGATGTAACGCGCTGTGGCGTCGGTCTTGCCGCCACAGAGGATCTTGCCTTCCTTGAGATAGGCCGAGAGCCTGTTGAAGTGTTTGTCGGTGATGATACGGCAGAAGGTGTCGCTCTTCTCGGCGTCTTGACCATAGAAGCGCTCGAAGTCGGCCATCAGCCGCTCCACGAGGGCTTCCTTCACCGACTCGTGCACGAGCAGATAGTCGGGGGCGATGCAGGTCTGACCCGCGTTGATGGTCTTGCCCCAAGCCAGACGGTGGGCCGTCAGGTCGAGGTTGGCATCACGGTCGACGATACAAGGGCTCTTGCCACCCAACTCAAGCACCACGGGGGTGAGGTGTCGGGCAGCGGCGGCCATCACCACCTTACCCACGGCGGGACTGCCTGTGTAGAAGATCTGGTCGAAATGTTGCTCGAGCAGCATGGCGTTCACCTCACGATGGCCCTGCACCAGGGCGACATACTGTTCTTCGAAGGTCTCCTTCACGATCTGGTCCATCACATCAGCCACGTTGGGAGCATAAGGCGAGGGCTTCAGCACAGCGCAGCAGCCTGCCGAGATGGCGCCTACCAGCGGACACATCATCAAGTTGAAAGGATAGTTCCACGGCGCCACAATAAGGGCCAAGCCCTTAGGCTCACGGATGACACGGCTCTTGGAAGGGAAGAGATACAGCGGGGTGTGCACCCTCACCGGTCGCACCCAGCGGCGCAGGTGGCGGATATGACAGTCGATCTCGTTGATGACAATGCTCAGCTCCGTCAGATAGGCTTCCTCTTCCGACTTGTGAAGGTCGGTCCAGAGGGCCTGATAGAGGTCTTCCTCATGCGCCATGATGGCGGTCTTCAGCTGCTTCAGCTGCTTGATGCGCCAGTCGACGGGCTTGGTGGCCTGCGAAAGGAAGAAACAGCGCTGACGGGTGACCAGGTCTTGTATGGCTTCCAAAGTGTTGTAATGCATGGCTCTTGTTTTATATCAACAAAAAACCCCTCCTGATGGGGAAAAAGGAGGGGAAAAACAATATAAAGATTATGAAAAAAATCCGTATTTGGTTTTTCAATGCTCTCGCATCAAATTCTGATGCAAAGATAAGCATTAATTTCATTCACGGCACACTTTTGGACATTTTTTTTGGAAATTTTTCCAATTTTTTATCCCATCAGGGTACAAATCACCCTTTCCCGTCCACGTTGGAGCCGTGATCACGCGCCAGCAATCACTGCTTGGCGGCCATGACCAGCTGACCTCTGTAGTACAGGTCGCCGTCCACGTAGTAAGCACGGTGCATCACGTGCATGGTGCCAGTGGTAGGATCGATGGTCACGTTCGGGGTTTCAGCCTTGTAATGTGTTCTTCTCTTAGCGCCTCTGGTGTGAGACTGTCTTCTTTTAGGATGTGCCATTTCTTTGTTATTTTAACTAGTTAATTACCAATTGTTTATTTATCGTTCAAATCTATGTCTTTCAAAGCGGCCCAGCGCGGGTCAATGGTGTCGTTGGCTTCGTCCTCGGCGGGTGCCTCCTAGCGGTTGAGCATCTCAATCACGGCGGGGTTGCACTGGCCTTCGGGATGCACACGGTGCATCGGGATGGCGAGGATGATGTACTCATACACCAATGGGCGGATGTCGTATTCGCTCAGATCGGGCGAAACGACAGCCACGTCATCCGACTCTTCGGCATTCTCCGTTCCCAACTTGAGGAAGAAGTCCTGCTGGCTCTCGATGTGCTGGTCAAACTCGTCGGCGCAGCGGTCGCAAGGCACGCGCACGCTACCGTTGAGGTCGAAATGCAGCGTCAGCATGGTCTCCTGACGGTCGATGTCGACCTTGACAGACACCTTTCCTTGCTGTACTTCAGAGTAATCCATCCCTGCGAAGAAATCGTTATCGATCTCATACTCAAAGGAATGGCTCCCAAGGGCAAGGCCACTGACCGGGATCAGGAATTCGTTCTTCTTTTCCATTCTGCCTAAAAATCGGGCTGCAAAAGTACGGAATTAATTTGAATGTGGAACATTTGAAGTGGATTTTTCGCAAAATTCAGTATTTTTGCCTCACTAAAACCGCTGACTATGACACGCATCGAACGCATCACAAACATGGAATCCCTCTTCGACAAAAGCGAGGAGGTCGTCAAACGATTGGAAGCCGCCCTCAAGGACTTCGCCGAGCTGGAACACGACATCGCCAAGTTGGAGGCGTATTACAACTCGCCGCAGTGGCGCAAGGACTTTGAGGCCGACGAGGCCGGCAAACTGCCCAAGGACCTCAAGCGCGGCGTCTTGAGCGAAGACGGCATCTATGACCTGCTGTCTGATTACCAATGCTTGAAGGACCAGATTAGGACAATTGAATAAGACTAGGATGGTCTGACTGATACATTCAACTCTTTTCCAAAGCTACAACGCCCCAATAATAAAGTTCCAAACGAGGAAACGGAAGAACTTGCCGACAAGGAGCAAGAGCATGGTTCCCACGGGCTTGGTTTTGAAAAAGCCGAGGGCGAGGGTGAAAACGTCGCCGATGAAAGGCACCCAGGCGAGCAGTGCGAGCCAGATGCCGTAGCGGTCGACTTTCTTTTTTTGACGCTCCATGGCCTCCGGGCTCACCTTGAACCACCGCTCAATCCATTCCCAACGACCGATACGCCCGATCCAATAGGTGGTGACACTTCCGAGCCAGTTGCCCAAGGTGCCGACGACGAGGCAGCCGATAGGGTTGTGCGTGGCCATAAGCACAGCCACATACAGCGCGTCGGAGCTGAACGGCACGATGGTGGCCGCCAGGAAGGTGCCCAAAAACAGACCCAAGAGACCGAGACTTTCAAGCCAGGACATTGGAGCGGAATTTTTGGCAAAATTATGGAAAATCCTGTTTCGATTCCTATTGTCTCAAGATGAGACAGATGAACTGGTCACGAATTGTGACTGGTTGCGAAACTTGAAGCATTTCGTACCCTCCTCCAGGTGACATCAGTCCTGCCCCTTGCCGTCATAGCGGGCTTGACCCGCTATCTCCTAAACGGAAAGGGGATTCAGTTAGTTCCATTTTGGAACATACTGCATCGACGACATGGTATATCACCTCGGCGCCTCACTGAAGGTCTTGGGGAAGAAATGGTTCGCTTTTAGCAGGATGGAGATGGGGGCTGAGGCGCTGAGGGAGAAAATGTGATGGGCAAAGAATTATTTTCTCCTCCCCTATTCCATTCTTTTTACTACCTTTGCAGCGTTGCAGCACCAAGAAGTGCCGCAACACTACATAATTAAGGCGTTACTGACGCTTAGTTTTTTGCTGTCCGAAACTAGCACTTTCAGATAGATAAGCAAAAACAAGTATAAGGTAAGCGCCACGGGTGTGTATAAACATTCCCGAGGTGTGCTGAGGGTGACAACCCTCAAGCACACTTTTCGGGATACATATACCTCCAGCGTGGTTGTCTTCTCCGCTTGTTGCTTATCAAGGTTGTGCTAGACCGCGGACAGCAGACGGGCGAAAGGAAGCATCCACGCCTTTTTTATGTATTCAATCGATATGTCTAATTTGTTCGTTTGGGATGTTTGCGAACTACTTGAAATGAAATAACAGAATAAAAACTGCGTTTTACATCCTTTGATTGACTGATTAAGCAGAATTACCACAACTTAAAACACATCGGTCGGGTAAACAATTGGGTGTTTACGCTCATATGGGCGTGGACAGTTAGATTGTTGTCTGATGTGGGCTGTGGTAGGCCTTGCTTAAGCACATCTCTTCCACGCCCTCTTTTCAATAACGACAAGAGGGTTTTTACTGTAAAAGGAAGAGAGCATGGCAACGGTAGACAAAGACATCCACGAAACATCAGAAAAGATAACCAAGGTCAAACGCCTTGTAAAGAAACGTGTTGAAGAACTTGAATACAAAGGTTTAGAAGAAACACCATTAGCAGAAGGCGTCTGTTGGAAGAGTATAGAGTTTTCACATCCAGAAAACACGGTTCGTTTAGGAACTCTTTTTAGTGGTATAGGGGCAATCGAACACGCTTTTCAAAGGTTGGGGCTAAAACACAATATCGTGTTTGCTGGTGATATTGATCCAAACTGTAAAAAGAGCTATTTCGCAAATTATGAGATAAATGAAGAAGATTGGTTTGACGATATCAGATCTTTTGATGCACGAAGATACAAAGGACAAGTTGATTTCATAGTCGGAGGAGCTCCGTGTCAGGCTTTTTCCATGGTTGGACATAGATTAGGTTTTGAGGATGCCAGAGGAACTTTGTTTTATGAATTTGCTAGAGTGGTTAAAGAAACCAAACCGAAAGTGTTTCTTTTTGAAAATGTACGAGGACTCTTGAATCATGATAAAGGAAGAACCTGGCATGTCATGCATGACATTTTTGAAGAATTAGGATATGATGTTAAGTTCCGAGTTCTTAATAGCTGTGATTATGGAATACCTCAACATCGCGAACGTGTATATTGCCTAGGTTTTAAGAAAAAAACACACTTTTTATACCCTTCGCCAATTGAGTTAGAGTATCAAATGTATGATTTTTTAGAGGATTACATTGACAGTAAGTACTTTTTAAAAGAAAAAGGGATAAAATTCGTCACCAGTCACAAAAATAAAGAAAAAAGCTACACTCAAATAAATGGAGACATACAACTTTGCCAAAAAAGAAACCAACAATTTAACTGGCATGGGGATTTTGTATATCATCCTGACTCTGAAATCACTCCAACAGACGAGGCTTTCGACGAATTTGTATTTGATGTGAGGGATGTTGAAGAGAAATATTATTTGTCAGAAAAAGTAGCAAAATATGTTCTTGCAGGAGGAACAAAAAATTTCAAAACATCAACTCAAACAGATTTAGAAATTGCACGGCCCTTACTACAATCCATGCACAAGATGCACAGAGCAGGAGTTGATAATTATGTAACTCACAAAGGAAGGATAAGAAAACTAACACCTCGTGAGTGTTTACGTTTAATGGGATTTAAAGATTCTTTCAAAATTGTTGTCTCGGATACAGCAATGTACCAACAGGCGGGAAATAGCATCGTGGTTGACGTGCTAATTGCAATATTGAAACAAATGGATATAACACAATACGGAATATGAAAATAGCAGGACAAGACTTCAAGTTTATTGATACTTTTAAAAACTCAATCGCAATCGCTGATAGTTGGGTCGTACCATCCAATAAAACAGGAGGGGGGAATGGCGAAGCCAAACTATATATTTCAAATAAAGATATTATGCGCGCCTTTTATGGTAAAGCTGGATTTAAAGCACAATGCTTTATCACAAAAAAGGATTTGCTCGCATATATGAATGCCATTCAAACAGAGTATTTATCCCCATCTCAGTTTTACCGTAACAAAGACAATATGCAAGATTTATGGGTAAAAAGGATTGAAAAAATAAATGTATTGCCAGAAGTAATTGAGTTTACAATTCATGATCAAGAGCAAATCTCTGGTCCTCGTGGATATGTAAACTCTACTGATAAAGCTTACAACCTTATAAGAGAAATTGCTTTACCTTATATAAGCTATATTGCAGTAATGAAATTACAACTTGGTGACTCAGATGTTTTTTATTGGAAACTTTTTGCAGATTTTGCTGAAATAGATAAACGTAAAGCATACGTGATCAATTATGGCAAGAAAGATGAAATCATACTCCTGCCTGAATCAAAACCTGACAATAAAAAGCAAAAAGAGTATCGTCAAGCGAGAGAGGGACAAGGAAAATACCGTGAAGCACTATTGCAAGAATGCTCAATGTGTCCTATTACTGGGATTACAGAAGAATCTTTATTGATTGCAAGCCATATTAAACCATGGGCAGTTTGTAACGATACAGAAAAAATAGACCCAAAAAACGGATTTATTCTATCACCTTTATACGATAAACTATTTGATAGAGGCTATATAACATTTACTCCTGACCGAAGAGTAAAGATAACAAACTGGTTATCTACACACGAAAAGAACAGAATTGGTATTAAAGACAATCAACAAATTCCAATATTACCGATTGATGATGAGAGGGCGTTTTACCTAAAATACCATAACGAAGTTGTTTACAAAGGATAGCCGACTCTTTTTTAGTTATCTTTGGCTACGACTTGATGCTCATTGCCACTATTCTTAATTAGATTGATCAGGAGACGACATCTTTTCTCCGAAAACTCTATCTGTTTTTCATTCTTTTATTTATAGCTTTGCAAAATAAAAATGACTGTTTATTTCCCGCCTCCAAGCCACCCCACCCATCCTCTTCCCGCCCTGGCGAAAACACACGCTTGCGAATGTGACCAAAAAGTAAAATAGCGCAACCCGTTATTTTACTTTTAACACGGAAAGTAAAATAAAAATGGGGCGTATTTTACTTTTTATGCATAAAGTAAAATAAAAGTTGTATTTTTGCACCAAACAAAACTGAAAACGATGATAGCATTGGAGAACTACCAATCGGGTCATTACGAACTAGGAACGGGGTATAGATACTTTGTTCCCTCAATGATTAATGACGAATGGACATGGAATGACCCGGCCATAAGCAGACTATTGGAAAAGGCTTCTCTACGACTTGGTGAACTCAACTCGTACTCTCGTTTGGTGCCCAATATAGACCTGTTCATCCAGCTTCACGTCACAAAAGAGGCAGTGCTATCAAGCCGTATCGAAGGCACACAGACCCACATAGACGAGGCTCTTTTGCCACAGTCAGAAGTGCGCGAGGAACGCCGTAACGATTGGCAGGAAGTACGGAACTATGTCGACGCCATCAACGATGCAATAGGAAACTTGGACAGATTACCGATTTCGTCACGACTAATTCGGTCTACGCATAAAATCTTGCTTAATAGTGTCCGAGGAGAACACAAAATGCCAGGAGAATACCGTACCAGCCAAAACTGGATTGGCGGCAACGCCATCGCCGATGCCCGTTTCATTCCTCCTCATCACCAACTGGTTGGGGATTTGATGGGGGATCTTGAAAAGTTTCTGAACAACCCCAATGTCAATGTCCCTGATTTGGTAAAAATCGCTATTGCACATTATCAATTCGAGACCATCCACCCATTCCTTGATGGCAATGGACGTATCGGCAGGCTATTGATTACACTCTATATGGTTCAGGAGAAGATACTTGACAAGCCCCTACTATATTTATCCACCTACTTTGAAAAAAGGAAGGATTTGTATTACGACAACCTTAACTCGGTAAGGGTAAACAATGATATTTCGCATTGGATAAAGTATTTCCTAGTAGGGGTTGAACAAACAGCGACACTTGCGGTTCAAACACTAACAAGAATCATCCAATTCAAGGAAGAAACAGAAAACCATATTCGGACTCATTATGGCCGTCGCAGTACAAACGCCATACTACTTGTGCATCAATTGCTTCAGAATCCAGTCTTAACAGTGGATGAAGCGGCGCGGATTTGCGGAGTCTCATATAAGGCCGCAAACGACATTGTCAAACTGCTATGCAATGACAAATACCTTGTCGAATCCACAGGCCAAAGTCGAAATAGGCTATTTTTATTCAAACCATATACAGACATATTTGCAGAATAATCAATGCCATAAGTATTCAAGAATAAAAACTTTACCACCATTATGTCCTGCCTCCAAGTCATCCTAGCCATTATCTTCCCGCCGCTGGCGGTGATCGACCGCGGCTGCGGCTCGATGCTCATCGTGTTTCTGCTCACGCTCTGCGGCTGGGTGCCGGGCGTCATCGCAGCACTGATCATCCTCAACAAGAACAAATAAAAACCACCAAAATATGAAACGACTCAACCTCTTCCTCATCGCCGCCATACTGTTCTGTGGCAACCTTGCGACTCGAGCACAAGACAACGGTGTCACGCTGTATTTCAGCGCCGAAGAGATGCCTAACCTCATCAAATGCCTGCCCCCGCCTCCAGATACCCTCGGAAACGACTTCGCCAACGACATCATGCACTACATGTGGGGCAAGCAACAACGCAACGACCCTGAACGCGCCGCCCTCGTCTTCCAAGATGCCGTGTGGAACCTCGACTCGCTCTTCGCCGTGTTCAAAGTGCCCTTCGGCCTCGAAATCACCAAGGAAGGCACTCCTGAGATTTACAAGTTCATGATTAACAGCCTCTCCACCATTGACCCGACACGCGTCAAGCCGAAAGCTTTCTATCATCGCAAGCGGCCGTTTGAGCGTTTCCATGAGCACATGCTCACGAGATACGAGGAAGTGGAATTGTCGGGCGAAGGCTCCTACCCCTCCGGCCACAGCCAGCGCGGCTATGCCACCGCTCTGCTCCTTTCGGAAATCAACCCCGACAACGCCGACACTATCATGGCGCGTGGTTATATGTACGGTGAGAGCCGCGTCATCGCTGGCGCTCACTGGCAGAGCGACGTCGACGCCAGCCGCCTCTGCGCTGCCATCGGCGTGAGCCGACTGCACACCAGCCCAGAGTTTTTGACACAGCTCGAGAAAGCACGCAACGAGTTTCAGTGGCTGACAGGAAAACTGGCACCCACCGACGACGCAAGCCAGTTTGTGAACATCACCGATGTCGTCCCCGACGCCATCTTGGAGATCCGCTACCATAGCACCTATAACTTCGTTGGGACACGTGTGGACGGCTATCTGGAACCCGTCGCACTGCTCACCCGACAGGCCGCCGACAGCCTCCGTGCCGTTAGCGACGACCTGAAACAACAAGGCTACCGCCTGAAGATCTTCGATGCCTACCGTCCGCAATGCGCCGTCGACCACTTCATGCGTTGGGGCGCCGACGTCAGCGATACACTCATGAAGTCCTATTTCTACCCCGAAGTGCCTCGCGACAGCCTCTTCGAGTTGGGCTATATCGCCAGGAGAAGCGGCCACACCCGTGGCTCCACCGTCGACCTGACCCTCTTCGACATGGCTACGGAAAAAGAAGTCGACATGGGCGGCACCTTCGATTGGTTTGGTCTGGAAAGCCATCCCGATTTCGGAGGCAACCCTGAGACAGGACAATACATAGGCAACGGCCGCATCACCGCCGAGCAGTTCCACAACCGCATGATCTTGCGTGAGGCCATGCTGAAGCACGGCTTCAAACCCATCGGCGAAGAATGGTGGCACTTCACCCTGAAAAACGAACCGTTCCCCGACACCTATTTCACCTTCCCGGTGAAGCAACTCAGCAAATGATACGCTGAAACAATACTATTCTGATGAAATCAAACTTGTTTTTTCAAGCGATAACGAAATTCATCCTTGGCGTCATCATTTTGGGTCTGCTCATCTTTCTGCCCGCAGGCTCGCTCCACTATTGGCAGGGCTGGCTACTGATGGGCATTTTGTTCGTCCCCATGTTCATTGCGGGGCTTGTTATGATAGCTAAAAATCCCGAACTGTTGCGTAAACGGTTGAACGCCAAGGAGCAGGAAAAGGAACAAAAGACTGTCGTGGCACTGAGCGGATTGTTATTCATTGCCGCCTTCGTTGTGGCAGGCCTCAACTGGCGTTTCCAATGGTGCGTGCTGCCGAATTGGGTCGTGTGGGTGGCCGCTGGCCTTTTCTTGGTGTGCTACCTGCTTTATGCGGAAGTCTTGCGCGAAAACACATATCTCTCTCGCACCATTGAAGTGCAGGAGCATCAAAAAGTCATTGACACTGGGCTTTATGGCATCGTCCGTCACCCGATGTACATGGCCACCACCCTCCTCTTCCTGATGATGCCTTTGGTGCTGGCCTCACCGATTTCGTTTGCGATTATGCTGTTGTACATCCCTTTGATGGCCAAACGCATCCGCAACGAAGAAGCCGTGCTTGAACAAGGACTGGAAGGCTACAGCGAATACAAACAACGCGTGAAATACAAAGTTTTGCCTTTTATCTGGTGAAATCATGAAACACAATTGAAGATAGTCCATGAAAACTAGCTAATAATAAAATTGAGAATTTTTTCATCAACTTTTGAGAATTTTTATTAGTAGATTTGAGAATTTTCTCTATTTTTGCATCATAAAATCAAACAATTATGTTCAAAAGGCCGCAATTTGATGAATTAAAGTCGAGACTATCTGAACCAAAAGATAAAATCCAAACAATATCAGGCCCGCGTCAAGTGGGTAAGTCGACGATGGTCAAGCAGGTGTTGCAAGAGATCGACATTCCATATTTGTCGGTCAGCGCAGATAATGTACCTAAAACAGATACTTTTTGGATTAGCGAGATGTGGGCCACCGCACGGGCAAGAATGAAGGCTGCTAATGCACCTGAGTTTCTGTTGGTCATCGATGAAGTGCATAAGCTAGACAATTGGAGCGAGGCCGTCAAAAAAGAGTGGGACGAGGACGTGAGAAATGACATCAATATGAAAGTGGTCATTTTAGGTTCTTCACGGTTGTTGCTAAAAGACGGCCTGACAGAATCGCTGGCTGGACGTTATGAACTGATACGCATGCCGCACTGGAGTTACAACGAGATGCACGAAGCTTTCGCTATGGACTTAGATCAATATGTCTACTTTGGTGGCTATCCTGGTGGAGCCAAATACATCAATGATGAACGCCGCTGGCGAAGATATATCAGGGACAGCATCATTGCACCCGCCATTGAGCGCGATATCCTGACAACCAAGACCATCTACAAACCCATATTAATGCGACAACTCTTTGATTTGGGATGCATGTACTCCGGCAAGGAACTGTCGCTAAACAAGATGTTGGGGCAATTGCAGGATGCCGGAAATGTAACAACGCTGGCAGGCTATCTCAACACATTGGGAGAAGGACATCTCCTCTGTGGTCTCCAGAAATATGCGCAAGACGAAGCACGCAAATACAATTCCGTTCCAAAACTGATGGTTTATAATACGGCACTACTCACTGCCCAGACCAATACGACATATCACAAGACCCTTACCACGCCTGCCTTATGGGGCAGATGGGTAGAAAGCGCAGTCGGTGCTTATCTGCTCAATCAGGCCAATGAATACGACTACAAACTTTATTATTGGCGCGAAAACAATGATGAAGTGGATTTCGTCATAGAATACAGCGGACAACATATTGCCATCGAAGTGAAGAGTGGAAGACGTGGGGCAAATGAAGGTTTAAAAAATTTCACAAACAAGTTTCACCCTCAACAATCTTTCGTTGTCGGAACAGATGGTGTCCCTATTGAGGAATTCCTTACATGGAACATAGGAAATCTGTTAGGATCCAACCCAAATAATTATTACTCATGAAACCCAAACTGGCAATCTTCGACCTCGACGGCACGCTGCTCGACACCATCGACGACCTCAAGGAGGCCGTCAACCACGCCATGAGCCTGAGAGGCTTCCCGACCTTTACACGCGACGAAGTCATGGCTATGGTCGGCCACGGCGCCCGCAACCTGATGCGAAAAGCTTTGCCCATCGGCCACAAGGACGATGACATGGTGGATGCCGCCTACAACGACTTCAGAGCTTACTACATTACCCATATCGACACATACACAAAGCCTTTTGCTGGAATACACGATCTCTTAACCAAACTGCACCAAGAAGGCGTGATGCTGGCCGTCGCCTCCAACAAATTCCAAGAAGGCACCGAACACCTCATCAAGGAGTTCTTCTCCGAGATTCCCTTTGTGGCGGTCCTGGGCGGTCGCCCCGACTTTCCGCTCAAGCCTGACCCTGAAATCGTCGGCGAGGTCCTACGCAAGGCGGGCGTCGAAAAGGCGGATGCCGTCATGGTCGGCGACTCCGACACCGATATGGAGACTGCGGCTAACGGGGGTGTTATGGGCATCGCAGTCAATTGGGGGTATCGTGATATGAAAATCGGCCCTTCGACGGGCTCAGGGACCGAACCTCAGATAGTAGTAGAAACCGCTGAAGAACTACACCAATTGCTACTGCCATGACTGACAAGATGACTCCCGCTCAGCGACACTACTGCATGTCGCGCATCCACGGCAAAGGCACCAAGCCTGAACTGAAAGTGCGGCAATGGTTGTGGCGACACGGCTACCGCTACCGCCTCAACGTGAAGAGTGTGCCGGGCAAACCTGACATCGTCATGCGGCGGTATCGGACGGCTATTTTTGTGAATGGGTGTTTTTGGCATGGTCATCATGGTTGTGACAAGTTCAAGATTCCGCAGACGAACCGGGAGTTTTGGGTGAACAAGATCAAAAGGAACCAGGAGCGCGACCAGCAGAACTACCAAGTGCTACACGACAACGGCTGGCAGGTCATCGTCATTTGGGAATGCCAACTGACGCCCAAGCGCATCGAGGAGACAATGCTGCGTGTGGAGTTGATGCTCAACGAACATTTCTTGGCCTTGCACCAACCGAAGGTGGTACCTTACGATGTTCAGGAAACGCCTGCTGCTATGGCGGCGGAAGAAGCTCAGCCCTATGGGCAATAATAATCCGTCAAATCAGCATTCTTGTCTTTTTCCTATATTCAGCATAGCCCGGCTTGTTTTGGAGCTGGCGCTGCTCCATCATGGGGATGCTAATGAACAGGAAGAGTGCTGTCATGGCTAAGGGAGCGAGGATTAACCAATCCAAGCCGTACACTGAAGCATACATCGTCCAGACACCCCACCACATCGATATTTCGCCGAGGTAGTTGGGATGACGGCCGTGTTTCCAGAAGCCCACATCGCAATACTGGCCAGGGTGAGCCTCGCGGAAACGATGTATCTGGGTATCGGAAACCAGCTGCAAAGTGGCGGCTGAAATGCATATTGCAAAGCCGAACCAAGTCAACATGTTGGCCGTTTCCGTCGACTCAAACAAACCGAATCCAGGAAGCATGGCGGCAAACACCAAGACGGTCGGCATCATATTCAGGCCGAAGAAATTGATGATTTGGAAAATGAAGGGCGACTGTGTCTCACGATAACGGGTGTAACGCCAATCCTCATGGGCAAGACCTTTGAAAGTAAATGCCCAGTTCCCCGTCAAACGAATGCCCCAATACCACACAGCAATGAGCAGTAAGACTACCGGTAAGGTGAACACCGACTTGTAAAAAGCCCAAGCTGTGAACATCACAGGAGGCGCCACGCTCCAATAGGGGTCGTAAACCGATACATTTTTATGGATAAGGCCGAAAAACCACACAATAATCGTGGCTACCACATCAGCCAAAAACAAGGCCCACAGCTCCGACATGGCATTTTTTGAAACCTTGAACACAAAAAATCCCAACGCTGTGGCTATCAGATAAATGATGCCAATTTGTACAATGCTCTTTGCTTTCATTTCAAAATAAACTCTAAGGTGCCACCCGCCATGATTTGTTGATGGCTAATCTTGTAATCCTTAATTGGCTTTCCGTTCAACTTTACGATCTTGACATGGATGCGTTTAGGCGTTTTGTTCTTGGCAGTAATGACAAAGTCATTCCCATTTTCAAGATGCAATGTGGCTTTGGTGAACAACGGCGTGCCAATGACATACTCGGCACTACCCGCATGGAAAGGATAGAAACCAAGGCTTGAGAAGATGTACCAAGCCGACATCTGGCCGCAGTCGTCGTTGCCGGCATAGCCACAAGGCGTGGCGCGATAGAACTCGCTCCTCACCTGCTCCACCAACTCCTGTGTGCGCTCTGGTTTGCCCGCAAAGTTGTAGAGATAGACAGTATGATGACTCGGCTCGTTACCATGGGCATATTGCCCAATGAAACCACTGGCATTGCCATTGACTTCGCCACTGGTAGCATTAAGGCTGAAGTTCTCGTCAAGTTTCTTCAGGAAGCCTTTCTTGCCACCAAAGAGGTCGATAAGTCCTTGTGGGTCTTGCGGCACGAACCACATATATTGCCAGGCGTTACCCTCCACAAAACAAGGTTGCTCATACGACAGCGGATCGAAGTCTTCCATCCAATTGCCTTTTTCGTCTTTCGGACGGAAAAAGCCCGTTTCGGGGTCAAAGAGGTTTTTGTAGAACATGCTGCGACGATAGAAACGCTCGTAGTCGTCCATTTTGCCAAGTTTCTTGGCCACCAAAGCCACACAGGCGTCGTCGAAAGCCTGTTCCATGGTGATGCTGACGCTCTCGTCCTGCAAGGTCTGCGGTAGGTAACCATATTGCTCCCAGATTTCAAACGGTGAGTTGAAGTGGCTTCGTGTGCTGCTCTCGACCATGGCCTGATAAGCCGCTTCAACATCGATACCTGGTATCTTGGCCATGATAGCATCGGCCAAGACGGGGATGGCGTGGTTGCCAATCATGCAATAGTTGTCCTGTCCCCAAAGGTCCCAAATGGGCAGGTAGCCGTAGGTCTGATGGTGCAGCACCATATCTCTCACAAACTGCGCAGCAATGTCAGGAGCAATAAGTGTGTAAAGCGGATGCGCAGCACGGAAAGTGTCCCAAAGGCTGAAAGTGCTGTGATACGTCTGTCCCTTGGGCATCTGCTTGATTTCGAAGTTGGTGTCCATATAACGGCCATCCACATCACTCATGGTGTTGGGTTGCATCAAGACATGATACAAGCCCGTATAGAATATGGTTTTCTGCTCATCGGTACCTTCAATGTCGATGCGGCTGAGTTCACGCTGCCAAGCGTCGTGGGCGGCTTTGACATAGCCGTCAAAATCCCAACTTTGGGCTTCCGTCAGCATGTTTTTCCGTGCGCCTTCGTTATCCACAGGCGAAATGGCGACTTTCACCATCAATTCATTGCCTTCTTTGGGGTCAAAACTCAAGGCAGCGCGGAGGGTGCGACCGTTGACGACATCACTATTACCGACATTCAGTCCGCCATTCATCAGCAGATGCTGGTTGAACGGTCTTGAGAACTCGGCGCGGAAATACACTTTACGCAGTTTTGCCCACCCGCAGACGACGCGATAGCCTTCGATAGTGTGGTCGTCGACAAGACGGATTTGCGCCTGAATGATGTCGTAATAACGGCGGCCTGAGTAATAGGCATCTCCACGATAAGTCATTCTGTCGAGATCGAGGACGACACTCTGCGGCTGGCCCTCGGGAAAAGTATAGCGATGGATGCCCGTGCGCGTGGTAGCCGAGAGTTCCACATTCACGCCACTCTCCTGCAACAGCACTTGATAATACCCAGGCCTTGCCGATTCCTTATCATGACTATAATGTTGCCCAAAGTCGGCGGCCTTCAACTGCTCTGGCGTCACCGCACTGCACAAAGGCATCAGGCTCACATCGATGAGGTCGGTGCAACCCGTGCCGCTGAGGTGGGTATGGGTGAAACCGTAAATGATGTCTTTGTTGTAGTCATAGCCCGAGCAGGGGTCCCAAGTCACCATTTGTTCCGTCTCGGGGCTCAGTTGCACCATGCCTTGTGGCATCGTGGCACCGGGAAAAGTGCTGCCGCTGAGAGCGCCCGTCTCGTCGGTCTGTGTGCCGATGAATGGGTTCACATATTGGGTGTAGTCAATAGCGCTTTGAGCGCAGAGGAAAAGAGGCCACAGCAAAAGTGCTGCGATGAGATGTGTGCGTTTCATTGTCTTTTGCATTTCATGGGCAAAAGTAGTGCTTCACCTCACAAAACACAATACTTTTTTCAACAAAACAAAACATTTCATATCTTTGCACTTTCAAATTTTCAATCATCATACTATGAAAGCAACAAAACCTTTAGCACCCACTAAGCATTTCTTTGAATATTTCAACGAGAACCTTCCTAAAAACTGGGACGAACCCGCTCTGACCGACTACGACGACGTCACGAGTTATACCTACGGTGAGATGGGCACCAAGATGATGCAGGTACAGGCCATGCTCGAAGTGGCAGGCTTGAAAGCAGGCGACAAGATCGCCATCTGCTCGAAGAACTGCGCCAACTGGGCCATCGCCTTCCTGGCTATCGCCGCCAACCGTGGTGTGGTAGTATCCATCATGGATGCCTTCGTCGAGAGCGACATCGAGAACCTCGTCACCCACTCCGACGCCAAAGCCATCTTCGTCGGTCCCGCGGTATGGAAACGACTCCATCCCGACAAGATGCCTAACATACAAATCGCCATCGGAACGGAACAGTTTCGTGTCCTTTATACCAAAGACGAGCAACTGAATACCGTCAAAGAAGACGCTGAAAAGCTCTTCAACGAAAGATACCCCAACGGCTTCACCAAGGCGGATGTCAACCTGCCCACCGACAACCTCGATGAGCTGATGATCATCAACTACACCTCAGGCACCACCAGCGCGCCTAAGGGCGTCATGTTGTCGTATCGCGCCATCTCTGCCAACGTGCAATACAGCCAGGAGACCATCCCCAACCATGCCGGCTGGACCGAGGTGTGCATGCTCCCCCTTTCCCATATGTTCGGCATGACGATCGAGTTCCTTTACCAAATTGCTGGCGGCTGCCATGTCTATTTCCTAAGCAAGACGCCTTCACCGTCGGTACTACTGAAGGCCTACAAAGAGACCAAACCCTATATGATCCTCACCGTGCCGTTGGTGCTCGAGAAAATCTTCAAAGCGAAGATCTTCCCAGCCTTGAACAAACCCATGGTGAAGTTCCTGTGGCATACGCCCTTGCTCTGCAAGATCGTGGAGAAGACCATCTACAAGCAGCTGATGGAAGCCTTCGGTGGCAACCTCATCTGGCTCATCACGGGTGGCGCCGCCATCAACGCGGAGGTGGAGAAGGTGTTCCGCCGCATCAAGTTCCCCTTCGTGGTGGGCTATGGCATGACCGAGGCCGGACCACTCATCTGCTACGAACACTGGTATAACGAGACGCTGGGATGCTGCGGCTCATGTGTCACCCGCAACGAGCTGAAGATCGACTCGCCCGACCCGGAGAATGTGGTCGGTGAGATCCTGTTCCGTGGCGAACACGTGATGATGGGTTATTACAAGAACGAAGAAGCCACCCGTGCCGCCATCGACGATGAGGGCTGGCTGCACACGGGCGACCTCGGCACCTTGAACAAGAAGGGCTTGCTGTTTATCAAAGGTCGTTCAAAAGCCATGATCCTGAGCTCCAACGGTCAGAACATCTATCCCGAAGAGATCGAGGACAAGGTGAACAACCTGCCTGGTGTGGTCGAGTCGCTTGTGGTGGGTCGCCAAGGCAAGATCGTAGCCCTCGTCTATCCCGACGAGAAATACGACCTGCAAGACAAGAGCATGGACGAGTTGATGAACGAGAACCTCGCTGCATTGAACGCCATGCTGCCCGCATACTCAAAGGTGTCTTCCATCGTCCTTGTCGACAAGGAGTTTGAGAAGACACCCAAGCGTAGTATCAGAAGATTCTTGTACTCTTAACGGTATTATTCCTTCACCAACTTGATGGTGCGCGTGCCGGTTTCGCTCGAGATGCGTGCCATATAGACGCCCTTGGCAAAAGCGCTAAGGTCTATCTCGGCGCGACCTTCGACAACCGTAGCCGTCAGCACCTGCTTGCCCATCATGTCAAAAACCGCGACATCGCCCTTGGCTACATTGGCGGACAAGGTGACTATGCCGTTGGTGGGATTGGGGCTGACTGTGGCGACCAAAGCAGCATGCTCGTCGACGCCGACATCTGGGTTGTTGCCCACATACACGTCATCAACATATACGCCATCAGCCTCATTCGACTTGGCCTTGAAGCCGATGAGATAGGAATCCGAAGCCTCGGGCAAGGCAAAGGTGATGGTCTCCCAGTCCTCGCAGGCATAGGTGTATTCTCCAAGGAGATGCCAATAATCGTCTAAGGATGTGGCATACCAAACTGACAACTCATCCACAAATTGACCCAACGCACGCTGCTTGTGCTTGAAAGACAATATTGGGTTAGTGACAGCGGTGATGTCTAACGAGCCCGAGATGAGCATGGCCTCATCGCCCAGCCAAATGAAGAAAGCCGTGTTGTTGGGGATGAGATAACCGGGGTCAACCACCCAACCGTCCTCACCAGAGAGGATCTCATTACGCCAGCACACGAAATCTTCAGAGGCCTCAAAGTCGTCGTAATAAGGCAGCTCGTCCGTCACGACAATAACGTCACACATTGTCTTGAAGGTGATAGGCTGCGACCATTCCGACTCCATCCCTTCGCCACATATAGCCTTGACGCGGAAAACGTATTCGATATTCGGCTCCAGATCCTCGTCCAGATAAGGCTGGGCTTCGACCGTCCTCGGATGACCGTTCAATTCAACCGTCCATTTCTCTTCGTTGCCCACTGTCGACCAACCAAGAAGGGCTGTGGTAGTAGTGATTTCGGTGGCACTCAGATTCACAGGACGGGCACAACCGCCTGCTGAGGCAATCTCAATATCGTCAACAAAGATATAGTATCCGCCGTTGCAATGTCCTAGGAACGACACCTGGAAGGTGGAGCTCAGGTCGTCCAACGCAAACGAGGCATCAAAAGTATTCGCCCAGTCGCTGAGGCTATAAGTGGCCAGTTGGTGCCAGCTGTCGGAAGGTGAGGTACGATAACTCACCGTGAGCTCATCGTAAGGAGGATAAAGGGCCATCATGGCGTATGAGAAGCTGAAGGTGGCATTGTTGCTACCCGTCAAATCGAAGGTGGGCGACACCAAACGTGCCTCATCGCCGGCGGAAGCATTTTGGAAAGCCACCACGTTGGAGCCCGTACCTTGCATCACCGCCCAAGTGGCCGAACTCGTCGTCTCTACCGTCCAGCATTCCATCTCCCCCGATTGGAAGTCTTCGATGTAAGACTGTCCAGGGGCGATGGGGATCACACATTGTGAGAAAGCATTAACAGAGCAACACGCCAACACGATGCCGAGTAGAGCAAGCAAAGTAAAATGTTTGTTTTTCATAGTTTTTATTTTTGATAATGAATGGTTTACGGAGGCAAAGATAAAAAGAAATTCCGATTTCAAATTATCCTTTTATTCCAAAGTAGTACTGCCCCTTCCCCGCCGTGGCTTTGCCGTACTGGATAGCATTCACAGGACAATGGTGGTAGCACGCCATGCACATCGTGCAGTTGCCATTCCATTTCGGGCGGCTGTCTTCCATGGTGATGTTCTTCAACGGACATACCTCAGCGCACTTGCCACAGTGAATACAGGCCTCGGTGACGTGATACTTGCTGTCGTCGGTGGCCGAGCGGTTGAAACCAGGATTTACCAAGTAGGTCTTGAGCCATGCCAAACTGCCTACGACCATTTCTGAAAAACCATCCCTATTGACGAGGCGTGAGATATTCTTCCTTAACATGTCGTCCGCCCTTTCAATTTTCAGCTGGGCGTTTTCAGGAGTATCGAGTTTAAAACCTGCCATGCCAATGTAAGTTTCGGGCATTTGCACGCTAAAACAAGCTGAAAGTGACCAGTCTTTTTCTTCCAAAGCCTTTCGGAAGACCTTCTCCGTGAGGCCGCAATTGTCGCCACAGGTGCAGGCGAAATAAATGTAAGGCTTCGAGGTCGGCCCTTCGACAGGCTCAGGGACCTTAACCGTCATTTTTTTCACAAAGTCAAGCACCAACTTCGGCGGTGCCCAAGAATAGATGGGAAACACAAAGCCAAGCCTTTCGCCTTCGGCCAAAGTGTATTCATAACGGCCTTCTCGAGCCGCTTCGGGGATAAAAGTTAAAGTGTCGTTGAGACCTGCGGCAATCGTTTCTGCCACATGACGGCTGTTGCCACAACCAGAGAAATAAAAGATCATAATTCCAAATATTTGATACCGCAAAAATAGGAAGAATGTAGTACTTTTGCAACCTCAACATCATCCCCATGCGCAAAGACTCGCTCAACCGCTCGATACTGAAGCTCGCCGTGCCCAACATCATCAGCAACATCACCGTACCGCTGCTGGGCTTCGTCGACATGATGCTGATGGGCCATCAGGACAGCATCGCCTACATCGGGGCCATCGGCTTGGGTGGCACCATCTTCAGCGTTATGTATTCCATTTTCAGTTTCATGCGGGCGGGTACGACGGGGTTCACGGCCCAAGCCTATGGCGCCAACGACCGTACCGAGATGGCCTATTCGCTCTATCGCTCCCTATGCATTGCTTTGATTGCTACCATTTTAGTGCTTTCGCTTCAAGGTCCCGTGGAATGGCTCAGCATGAAGCTACTGCACGGCAGCAAGGAGGTGTTGGCCTATACCGCCACCTATTTCAGGGTACGCATCTGGGCGGCACCCGCAGTGCTCTGCCTCTATGCCTTCAACGGCTGGTACATCGGCATGCAAAACACCACCATCCCCATGATCATCGCCATCCTGACCAATGTGGTCAACATCATTTTGAGCATCGTCTTCGTCAACGCCATGGGCATGGGCGTCACGGGGGTAGCTTTGGGTACCGTCATCGCGCAATACTGCGGTCTGCTGACTGCCATCATCTTCCTCCTCGTCAAGTTCCGCCATCAACTCATCCCCGTCAGGCGGGTATTGCTGCTGCAAAGCGACAAGCTGAAGCGTTTCTTCAAGGTGAATGCCGACTTCATGATCCGCAGCATCCTCTTGGTGCTTAGCATCGCCTTTTTCAACAACCAGTCGGCCAAACTCGGCGACGACATGCTGGCCGTCAACATGATCCTGATGCAGTTCTTCTACATCTTCTCTTACTTCACCGACGGCTTTGCCTATGCGGGCGAGGCCTTGGTGGGGCGTTTCACAGGTGCGCACGACGGCAAGCAGCTTCGCCAGACCGTCAAACTGCTGTTCCTTTGGGGCTTCTTCATCGCCTTGCCTTTCACGGTGCTTTATGCCCTCTTCCCCGATTGGTTCATCGGCCTCGTCAGCGACCAGCCGGGCATCATCCCCATGGCACAGCCTTACCATATCTACCTCGCTGCCATCCCGCTCATCACCTTTGCTGCCTTCCTATGGGATGGCGTCTACATCGGTGCCACGGCGGCGCGTGCCATCCGCAACACCATGCTCATTTCGGCCGTCGGCGTGTTCCTGCCCGCCACCTTATTATTAATGCCCCGTTTTGGCAACCACGGTCTATGGATTGCTTTCCTGTTATTTATGGTGGCACGTGGTCTGAGCATGACCTTGATGGCGAAAAAGGCCGTGTTCAGTGCAGAATAAATCCGTATATTTGCAAAAAATTCATCCATGGAAGAGATCCTAACATTCCTCGACGACGTCCTACACAACAACAACCGCCCTTGGTTCCAGGAGCACAAGAAACAATACCAAACGGCACAGGCCAACTTCAACGCCTTAGCTGAGCAAATCATTGCCGGCGTGCAGAAGTTCGACGACAACTGCAAGGGCCTGACCTTGAAGGACTGCACCTACCGCTTCTACCGCGACACGCGCTTCTCGCCCGACAAGAGGCCGTATAAAACCCATTTCGGTGTGTTCGTCTGTCCCGAAGGCAAGAAATCGATGCTGAGCGGCTATTACTTCCACCTGGAGGCAAAGGAGTCGGAATATCTTGGCCACAACATGCTCTGCACCGGGATGTACATGCCCGACACGACCATGCTGAAGACCATCCGCGACGAGATCCTCTTCAACGGCCAGCCCTTGGTGGAGGCCATCGCCAAAGCCAAAGGTTTCGACTTGGACACCAGCCACGCCATGAAACGCGTGCCCAACGGCTATCCCAAGGACCACCCGCAGGCCGAGCTCTTCAAGCAACGCGACTGGCTCGTGGTGCAAGACCTTCCCGACAAGCGCCTCTCCGACCCGCACCTCGTCGACTGGGTGCTGAGTGAGTTCGAGAAAACGAAGGACTTCTGCCAATGGCTGAATAGGACGGTGAGAGGGGAATAAAAAACAAAAACAACAATAACGCTATGAAAGAACTGAAATGTCCCAAATGCGGAAGTGTTTTCTCGGTTGACGAGGCCGACTACGCCTCCATTGTCAATCAAGTGAAAAACGCCGAGTTCGCTTCGGAAGTAAATCGTCGATTGCAAGAGTTACACCAACAGCATCTTGCAGAACAGCAAACAGCAGAAGCCAAGCTGGAGAAAAGCTATCTGATGGAACTTGGCAAAAAAGACCAAGACTTGAGCCGCAAGGAATTGGAGATCACACAACTCAAGAAGGACTTGCAAAACATAGGCCAACAAAAAAAATCAGAACTGGATTTGGCTTTGGCCGAAAAAGACAAAACCATCAATGAGCTGCGCGCACAAATCGCCCAAAGCAACAATCAGCAGCAGCTGGCTGTGATGGAAGTGCGTCAGAAGGCACAAAGCGTGCTGAACCAGAAAGACATGGAAATCACCAAACTGAAATCAGACGTTCAAGCGCAAAAGATGGAGGCTGACTCGAAAATGGCGGTATTGAAGGAACAATATGAAGGAAAGCTTAAAAACGCCCAAGATCAGGTGGATTATTATAAAGACTTGAAAACCAAGATGTCGACAAAGATGGTGGGTGAAACACTCGAGATACACTGCAGTACAGAGTTCAACCGCGTGCGTCCGCTTTTCCCAAACGCTTATTTTGAAAAGGACAATGACGCTTCAAGCGGCAGTAAAGGTGATTTCATCTTCCGCGATTATGAAGACGGTATCGAATATGTCTCTATCATGTTTGAGATGAAAAACGAAATGGATGAGACGTCAACAAAACATAAAAACGAGGATTTCTTCAAGAAACTGGACACTGATCGTAACACGAAAAAATGTGAATTTGCTGTGCTCGTCAGTCTGCTTGAACCCGAGAGCGAACTTTACAACACAGGTATCGTAGATGTTTCGCATCGTTTTCCAAAGATGTATGTCATCCGTCCACAGTTCTTTATTCCACTAATTACCTTGCTGGTTCAAACCTCAAAAAAGAGCCTTGACTATAAACGCCAATTGGCTATAGCCCAAAGTCAATCACTTGACGTGACCAAATTTGAGCAACAGTTGCTGGATTTCAAGGATAAATTTGGCAGAAACTACCGACTGGCCAGTGAGAAGTTCCAAAAAGCCATTGAAGAAATCGACAAATCCATTGACCATCTTCAAAAAATCAAGGAGGCATTAATTGGTTCTGAAAACAACCTACGCTTGGCTAACGATAAAGCTGAAGACTTAACGATCAAGAAGCTAACCTACAATAATCCGACCATGAAAGCCAAATTCGAAGAAGCCCTCGCGAAGAATGACGGCGGGCTATTCGATTGATTAATTAAAAGGTTAAGGCTAACTCTTGGCAATCTCACGCCAACTCAAACTGCTCCAAGAACTTCATGTCGTTCTCGAAGAACAGGCGCAGGTCGTTGATGCCGTATTTCAGCATGGCGATGCGTTCCACGCCCATACCGAAGGCGAAGCCGGTGTATTTCTCCGGGTCGATGCCGCTGGCGATGAGGATGTTGGGGTCGCACATGCCACAGCCCAAGATCTCAACCCAACCCGTGTGCTTGCAGATGTTGCAGCCCTTGCCACCACAGATGTTGCACGAGATGTCCATCTCAGCCGAGGTCTCGGTGAAGGGGAAATAAGACGGACGGAAACGCACCTTGGTGCCTTCGCCGAAGAACTCCTGCACGAAGTGGTACAAGGTCTGCTTCAAGTCGGCAAAGGAGACGTTCTCGTCGATGTAGAGGCCTTCAATCTGGTGGAAGATGCAATGGGCGCGGGCCGAGATGGCCTCGTTGCGGAACACACGGCCAGGGGCGATGATGCGGATGGGCGGCTGGTGGGTTTCCATCACGCGGACCTGCACGCTCGAGGTGTGGGTGCGCAGCAGCACATCCGAGGCCTTGTTGACATTGGGCTCCTTGCTGATGAAGAAGGTGTCCTGCATGTCGCGGGCGGGGTGGTCGAGCGGGAAGTTCAAGGCCGAGAACACGTGGTAGTCGTCCTCAATCTCGGGACCTTCGGCGATGGTGAAGCCGAGGTGCGAGAAGATCTCGTTGATGTCGCGGCGCACAATCGACAGCGGGTGACGGGCACCCTTCATTTCGGCGGCGGGCATGCTCATGTCGAAGCCGACATCGTTGCTATGCTGGTTCTCAAACTTCTGCAGCTGCTCCTCCACCTTGTCCTGCACGACGTTCTTCAGCTCGTTGAGCTTCATGCCCATCTCCTTGCGGAGCTCAGGGGCCACGTTCTTGAAGTCGGCAAACAGGGCGGGAATGATACCCTTCTTGCTCAAATAAGTGATGCGGAAGTTCTCCAAAGCCTCTTTGCTGTCGGCTTGGAAGTCACGCACCTGGGATAATATCTCTTCAATTCTTTCTTTCATTTTTCTATACTTTTGGCTCTCAGCCCTTGGCTTTTGGCTCTTGGCGCAAAACGCAAGTAGCCAAAGGCCAAAAGCCAATGTCTTTATTTCTCAATCGTAACGGAAAGGATGGTCACGGGCTCAACGGGCATGTCCATGCGGCCAGTCTTCACGGCAGCGATCTTGTCGACCACCTCAAGGCCCTCGATGACTTCGCCGAACACGGTGTATTCACCATCGAGATGCGGTGTGCCACCCACAGTCCTGTAGGCCTGACGCTGACGGGCGCTGAACACCTTGCCCATGCGACCCTCAAACATGTCCAAGGTACGATCGTCATACACCTTGCCTTGCACGATGTAGAACTGTGAGCCGCTGGAGGCCTTCTGGGGATTCACCTGGTCGGGCTGACGGGCAGCACAAAGGGCACCTTTCTTGTGGAAGTGGTTGTCCTTGAACTCGGCCGGCACTCTATAGCCCGGGTCGAGGCGACCGTCTTTGTTCTGACCACCTTGAATCATGAACTGGTTGATGACGCGGTGGAAGGGCGAGCCGTTGTACCAGCCTTCGTTCACCAACTTGATGAAGTTGTCGCGATGCTTAGGTGTGTCGTTATACAATTTGGCCTTTATGGTTCCCATGCTCGTCTTGATGACGACGACGGTTTCCTTTTCGGTGGTTTTCTGTGCCTGGCAGGTCAATCCGACCAAAACCAAAGCAGCGATAATTAGTTTCTTCATATTTCTAAACATTTATAATTCAACATTCCTTATTGACTTCGTCGAAATCGAAGATTCAACGTAGTTAATACTTCGTATTTCAGCATTCCTCATTCATTTACGATGGAATAGGTTACCTCAAGACGCATCTTCTCTCCTTCGGGCGCTTCTGGGCCGTTGATGACAAAACGTTGGGCGTTGTAGGAGCCTCCGTTGATACCCAGACTCAAGCCGTAGTCGTCTTTCTTGCCCATGATCACACTCTGCATGTACTCAGAGATGCGGAAGGTGACCGACTCCTTGCTGGTGTTATAGGAGCCGCCAAAGAAGTTGGCGCCTTCGTAGTAGTCGGGAAGCAGATAGGTGCTGTTGTCTTCGTTGAAGCCCATCAGGACAAAGGCTTGAGGAGCTTTATAGATGGAGTCTAACGACAAGGACGAGGCGGGGATGATGAGTTTGGCTTCGTTGACGACAAGATGACCGGCCTGCAGCGTATCGAGCCAATGCGGCAGATTGGGGAATTGGATACGGGTCCTCACGCCACCCATGGTCTGCAAATAAACCTCTTCTTGTCCCAAGGCCGTCTGACCATCGAGCAACTGATCGGTAAATGCCTGGCTGCCCTGCGTGTAGTCATGGTCAAAATGGTTGAAATAGGCATCCGATGAAGTGACGAAGAAGCTATAACGCATGGCCTTGTCGGGTGTGGCTGCATCATGGTAATAGAGTTGCAGCATCGAGAAGCTGTTGTTGGTGAGGTTGATATAGCTGATCGCTCCACCTTGACCCACGGGGTCGCAGGTGACATACAAGCCTTTGAAATACTCCTTGAAGAGGTCGGGACGCGAATAAGCCAAGGTGTCGAGGCCGACAAGATAGTTGCCCAGATCCAGGCTCAGCGGGATGCGAATGATGGGCTGCGGGACGGTGTCGTTACCCACAACGTTGCTCTTCGTCCTAGGATGCGGATGAAACTGATATCCACTCGCTTGGTCAACAGGGTCGGTCGACACTTCGGAATAGTTGTAATAGGTCTCGTTGATCGACAGGGTGTCGGTCAGCTGGTAGACATGGGCCGTCTGCATCACGGTGGTGTCACCATAATAGCCTGAGATATAGAGTTGGAGCACCAACGAGTCGACAACCGGATTGCTGCCAAAGCTCTGGCCCGCCACCGAGGGGCGGAACTGGGTGTAGAACCCGGCTTCGGTGGTACCGAAGACAGGGTCTTTCATGGCACCGATCAAGGCATTGGTAGTGTTGCGTGTAGCAACAGAGTCCATATAAGAATGACAGACCACGGCAACCGTATCCGTATGATAAACGTCGATATAGTTGTTTTCCGAAATCAGGTTGTTACCAATGGTCTCAGGGGATTTCTTACAAGAGGAAAATGCCAATATCAGAAGGCCAATCATTAACGCTATTCCAGTGCGAGCAGTTGAATGATATGTTTTCATTTGATCGAAAATTGTTGCGTTTTATCTTTTATCGATTGAGATAACTCAAAAATGGGATCCTTATTGTTTTTCGAGGATAGTATCGTAGAAAGCATTGCAGGCCTGGGCATAGTGCACCTGCTCGGGATAGGTGAGGATAGGCTTCTTCACCGTTTGCAGATGGGCTTCGATTTCGGGATGCAGCTTCTCGGTGCATACCACGATGCCGTCGGCATAGTCGATGGCGGCCTTGGTCAGACTGACATAGTCGGCCTCCTTGAAGTATTTGAGGTCTTTGGCATTCATGCCCGGCAGCTTCATCTTCTTGTCGAAGCCAGCTCTGAAGCTCTCCTCGAAGCCGTCGTCATAGATTGAATATACGATCTTGGTCTCGTTGAAGAGCGGGTTGTCGCGCACCGTCATCGCACGTTTGATATAGACGGGCATCAATGCCGAGATCCAGCCATGACAGTGGATGATATCGGGCGACCAGTTGAGTTTCTTCACCGTCTCGATGACGCCACGCGTGAAGAAGACACAACGGCTGTCGTTGTCCTCGCAAAACTTGCCTTTTTCGTCATACATCAAGTACTTTTTCTTCGTGAAGAAGTCGTCGTTGTCGATGAAATAGATCTGCATCCTCGCCTTCTGGATTGAGGCCACCTTGATGATGAGAGGGTGGTCCGTGTCGTTGATGATGAGGTTCATGCCCGAGAGGCGAATCACCTCGTGAAGCTGGTTGCGGCGCTCGTTGATGACACCATAACGGGGCATGAAGATGCGGATTTCCTTACCGCTTTCTTGGGTGGCTTGCGGCAGGTAGCGACCAACGAGGCTCATCGGAGTTTCGGGTAGATAAGGAGCGATTTCCTGGTGGACGAATAGTACTCTTGTCTTGCTAGTCATGGGCTATAGTGTTACTTAGAAACTACAAAATTACGCATTTTTTTTGGAATAACGCAAATAAAAATAAAAAACCCTACCTTTGCGAAATCAAACTGATGCCCGCTATGGAATACGAACACTTTGAAAATCAGGAACATGAATGGGAGTCAAACCTTCGAGTGACCGAAGGGGTTGACGGTCCCATCCAAGTCAACCCGAACGCTTTGGAGCGCATGAAACGCAACCAGCAGCAGCTCATGCCGCTGGAATGGTATGTCGACGGCATCCTCAAAGGTGACCGGGTGACGCTCAGCAAGGCTATCACCTTGGTGGAGAGCGCCCTGCCCAAGCATCAGGAGTTGGCGCAACAGATCATAGCAGCTTGCCTCCCCCATGCGGGAAAAGCGCTTCGTTTGGGCATCACGGGCGTTCCTGGCGCGGGCAAGAGCACTTTCATCGAGGCTTTGGGCGTGCATCTCTGCAACAAAGGCCAGAAGCTGGCGGTGTTGGCCATCGACCCGTCGAGTCAACGCTCCAAGGGCAGCATCTTGGGCGACAAGACCCGTATGGAAAGCCTTTCCGTGCATCCCAATGCCTATATCCGTCCCTCGGCCTCGGCGGGCACTTTAGGCGGCGTGGCAAGAAAAACCAGGGAAACGATTATCCTTTGTGAAGCAGCGGGATACGATACCATTTTTGTGGAGACCGTGGGCGTAGGCCAATCCGAGACGGCGGTGCATTCCATGGTGGATTTCTTCCTCCTCATATTAATCAGCGGTGCTGGCGACGAGTTGCAAGGCATCAAACGTGGCATCATGGAGATGGCCGACGGCATCGCGGTGAACAAAGCCGATGGCGACAACGTGATGCGTGCCAACCGTGCCGCCGCCGAATGCCGTAACGCATTGCACCTCTTCCCTCTTCCCGAATCGGGACAGGAGACCAAGGTGCTGACCTGCTCCGCCTTGACAGGTTTCCAAATCGATGAGGTGTGGCAGATGGTCGCCGACCACGTGCAAGCCATCCGCGACAATGGCTATCTCTATAGGAAACGCGCCCAACAAGACGTGCAGATGATGTACGACTCAATGGACAGCGCCTTGAAGAACGATTTCTACCAAAACCAACTGGTGGCCGATCTTCTCCCCTTGGTCGAAGCCGATGTGCGCGGCCAACGCATGAGCGCGTATATCGGGGCGCAAAAACTGTTAGATGCTTATTTCAATATGCTGAAGAGATAAAAACTATCAATTTTTTTCTTTTTCATTTTCAACAACTACGTAATATTGAGAGATTTCCCTCCGATTTCATGTTTCAGCTGACCAAAGAAGAGATGGCAATCTTGAAATGCCAAAATGGCATAGCAAGTTGGGGAGGCGATAGACATTTTCCATACGCGTTCACAGAAAACGGTGTTGCAATGCTTAGCGGAATTCTACGTTCAGAAACCGCTGTTGACGTTAACATTCGAATCATGCGTGCTTTTACAGCCATGCGCCAATTTCTTGACAAGCGGAAGGATGGCGTTTCAGCTACTATTTATACACATAACATCAGCCAACAACTGCGATTAGACATTGCACGCCACAACGCACAATATGCTATCATTGATGTACAAAGTTTCAACAAGGCACACGATCGTTTCCTTCTCATTGACAAAGAGGTATATCATATTGGTGCGTCAATCAAGGACCTGGGCAAGAAATGGTTTGCTTTTACCCTATTGCGAGACATGACAGCAGCTGAACTGCTTAAAAAGATTCAAACAGCATAGTAAACAAAAAATATTGGATGCTATTTTTTTATATCTGAAACGGGAATAATTATTCCGACAGTGGTCGATATTCCTCTGCCTTCGCCTCATCCCCCATTTGGGTATATAATTCATATAGGTTGCGGCCAACCTCCTCGCGGACATGCAGCTCCGCCTCGGTAAAAGGACCTTCGCCTAGTTTCTCGATCACACGCTCGTACTCCGCTATCAGTTCAGGGCCTCCCTCGCCGTTCGACTCCATCGTCTTGGCATTGTTGAAGGCAATCATCCAGTCTCTTAGTGCCATAATTCATGCTTTTGTTATGGCAAAAATAGGAAAAAACAGCGTAATCAAAGGAAAAAACAGCATTTATTCTTCTTTTGGCTCTTTATGATGGAATATTCACTATCTTTGCGCAAAATATAAATAATGCGACAACAGAACTACAGATTGTACAGATTAAACAGAATATAGAGACGTAATTTTTGGACGCTAGCGTCGAATTAGTACAGATGCCTCCGTCGTTTAAGGTGGAAAATCTGTATCAATTTGGATGCTTGCATCCTCATAATTATCAATTGTATCCGTAAAATCCGTATAATCTGTAGTTAAGACGTAATTTTGAATTATAAATCTTTAAATCAAATAATCGTAATGGACCAAAGAATTGCCATGAACCCCAATCGTCTGGTGCAGTACCTTCAGAAGCCTGCAGCAGAGTTCACTCGCGCCGACATCATCCGTTATTGCGAGGAAAACCAAATCGAATTCGTCAACTTCCACTATTGTGGCTGGGACGGCAAGCTGAAGACCTTGAACTTCGTGATCCACAGCCTCGAACACCTCGAGAACATCCTCACCGCTGGTGAGCGTGTCGATGGTTCGAGCCTCTTCCCCTTCATCGAAGCCGGCAAGAGCGACCTCTATGTGGTGCCGAAGTACCGTACGGCCTTCCGCAACCCCTTCACTGAGACGCCCACCTTGGACATCCTCTGCTCGTTCTACAACCGCGACGGCGAGCCCTTCGAGAGCTCACCCGAGCACATCCTCCACAAAGCCCACGAAGTGTTCAAGAAGACCACGGGCTTGCAGATGGAGACCATGGGCGAGCTGGAATACTATATCATCGCCGACGACGAGGAAATCTACGAAGTGCCCGACCAGAAGGGCTACCACGAGAGCGCCCCGTTCAACAAGTTCACCGAGTACCGCGTCGAGGCCATGCGCCTCATCGCCCAAGCTGGCGGCTTGATCAAATACGGTCACTCCGAAGTGGGTAACTTCACCCTCGACGGCAAGATCTACGAGCAAAACGAAATCGAGTTCCTGCCCACCAACATCGAAGATGCCGCCGACCAACTCGTGGTCGCCAAGTGGATCATGCGCCAGCTGGCCTACGAATATGGCGTCACCTTGACCTTCGCCCCGAAGATCACCGTGGGCAAAGCCGGCTCGGGCATGCACGTGCACTGCAAGTTCACAAAAGACGGCAAGAGCGTCATGGTCAACAAGGGCGAGCTCAGCGACTATGGCAAGAAAGCCATCGCCGGATACATGGACGCCGGTACCTCGCTGCCTGCCTTCGGCAACCCCAACCCGCTGTCGTTCCTGCGCTTAGTGCCTCATCAGGAAGCCCCGACTTCGTTGTGCTGGTCTTACAGTAACCGCAGCGCCTTGGTGCGCGTGCCGCTGGGCTGGATCAACAACGGCAAGGACATGGCTGCCAGCGCCAACCCGCTTGAGAAGAAGTCGAACAAGGACTTCAGCAGCAAGCAGACCTTCGAATGGCGTGCCTCCGACGGTTGCGCCGACATGTACCTGCTGATGGCCGCCCTCTGCGCCGCCGCACGTCACGGCTTCGAGATGCCCAACGCCCTCGAAGTGGCCGAGAAGACCTACGTCGGCCTCGGTGTCAACATCCACGATGCCAAGAACAAAAAGGTGCAAGAGAGCCTCGAGCAACTGCCCGACAGCTGCGTCGCCGCTGCCAAGGAGCTCAAGAAGGACCGTAAGATCTACACCGAGAAGGGCGTGTTCTCAGATGCCATCATCGACTACATGATCAAGTTCCTCAGCGACTTCAAGGATGCCAACCTCCGCAAGGAACTGGGTAACGACACCGAGAAGATCATGAAATTGGTGAAGGAAAACATTCACGTCGGTTAAAAACATCATTGTAGAGACGTGGCGCGCTACGTCTCTACAGAATGAATTAATGCCATGACAAAGGACAAAATATTCAATTGGAGATTTTGCCTTTGTTGTGGCATTTTCATTTGGTTTGTCATCAACCTGCTGCAGGGCATCTTCACCGAGATTCAGGAAGATGAGGCCTATTATGCCCTTTATGGCGAGCATCTCGCCTGGGGTTATTATGACCACCCGCCCATGGTGGGGCTGATGACCTTTTTGAGTAGCCTCTTCTTCTCGGGCACCTTGGGTGTGAGGTTTTTCACGATTGTTGCTTCATGTCTATCGCTGTGGGTGATGTGGGAGATTGCGGATCAAGTCCGCAATGACTCCATGAAAAAGAGTCCCCTATTATTCTTAGTCCTAGCCTGCTCCATCGTGATGTTCAACATCTATGGCTTTGTCACCACGCCAGATGCGAGTTTGATCCTGTTTTCTGCCCTGTTTTTGCTAGTCTATCAACGCTATCTGGAAAACAAGTCATGGAAAAACGCGCTGCTGATGGGCCTATTCATGGCTTTGATGATTTACAGCAAGTACCATGCTTTCCTATTCTTGGGGCTGATCGTGCTGTCTAACCTCAAACTGCTGAAAGATGGCAAGTTTTGGGTAGCCTGCCTCTTGGCTTTGGTCTTGCTGACGCCGCATATTCTTTGGCAGGTCAACAATGATTTCCCAAGCTTCAGGTACCATTTGGCTGGACGCAATGAGGCGTTCCGATGGAGCTATTTCTTTGAGTATCTGCCCAATCAGTTGCTCATTTTCAATCCGTTTACGTTTGGAGCGGTGGCGTATGTACTGATCAAAAGAAACCATAACAATGGCAAATCGCCGTGCATAGATTCTCTTCGCCCATCCGACCATGTCATACCGACCGAGGAAGGAGGGAGTGTATCTATGGTCGGATGGTCTCGGAATGACATGCACGGCAAGCTGGTCTTTGAACGTGGACTGCGTTTCATCCTTATCGGGTTCTTTTTCTTCTTCTGGCTGATGGCCTTCCGCGGACATGTGGAGCCGCATTGGACTATCGTGTGCGTCATCCCTATCGTGGTTTTGCTTTATCGCAAAGCATTGATTGACGATAAGTTAAGGAAATACATCAAGTTCTTCATCCTGCCCTCCCTCCTCTTGGTTTTGGCCTTCAGGATTCTCCTGTTGACGCCTTTGGCCGACCGTTTTGGCTACCACGGCAAGGAGCCTTATTACAAGGCCATAGACCAGGTAGCAGGCGACCGTCCCGTGGTGATACGTGGCTCGTTCCAACAGCCTGCCCTATACCATTACTTCTCGGGCAAGGAAAGCTCAACGCTTCAATGCTACTACGACCGCATGACCCAATACGACCTCTGGCAGTTCGACAAGGACTGGATTGGCAAGCCTGTGTTTGTTTGCGGCGCGGTGAATGAGCTGTCGGAGGTGTACCATATCGGCGATGTGACGGTCGAAGGATTCCTCACCGACCATTTTCAAACGGCCAATAGGCTGATTACAACCTTCAACATCACCAATGCCAACGACGCGGAAACACCAGTCTTCCATTACGGCGACACCATTCAGGTGGACTTCGCCATCTTCAACCCCTGCAACGAGGCCATCGACTTCCATGACAAGGACTTCGGCATGGTCATCAAAGCGCAGTATCTGCTCAGCAACGACTTCTCCTATTGTGTTTACGACGATATCGCCACCCTCATGCCACAGACCTCCTATCAAGGGCATCTTTACACCGTCGTCAGCGACGAGGTGGCAACGGGACCCAATCGTTTTGCATTGGGCATAGGCGATCGCATCTCTTCTTTCGTGACAGAAGAGCATCAACTAAAGATCGTCATCGAGAAATAAACTAGGATTTCGAATAAGCAGCTTTCATCAAGGCCTCTTGCTCCTGCATTCTGAGCTTGACTTCTTTAAGGTTGTTCTGCTTTTTCTTTTTGTCTATCACCTTCAGCTCGCAGTCGGCGATGGTCTCCAGCACCTGACGAAGGTTTTTGTCTTTCTCAAGCAGGAAAGCATGACCCAGGCCATCGATTTCGCGGAGGCTGTTCATGATATGCATCTGACGCTCGGGGCTCAACGTGTTTTGGATGAGGAAAAGATAGTCGAGACGCGGGGTAAAAGGGAAAAGCACCCTGTCTTGACGCACCAGCGAGACGAGGTTATAAACGTTATAGTTCTCGCCTGCCGAGTAATAGAAGAAGGAATAGTTGCCGCCTTCAAACTCGAGGTCGTCGTATTTAACCAAGTCAATGGAAAGCTTTTTGTTGATATTCCACGCCAGTTTGTAGTCGACCAGACCCGAATTGATGCCCACGACGGTGGTGTCGTCGAACGACGCAATCTGTATTTTCCTGTTTTTGGGATTCATGCCGCAAAGATAAACAATTGTTCGAAGAATCTCAATCCTCGCTAAACAAAAGTTTCCATGTTTTTTCGGCGGCCAGCTGTTCCGCACCACGGATGGAACGGTCGATGGCGTCGCCATAAGGCTTGCCGTCGATGAGCACTTGTATGTGGAATTCTTTCTTGTGCCCCTCACCTATCTCGTCGAGCTGATGGAACACCAGGTTTTTCTTCTGCTTTTGCGACCACTCGAGCAGCTTGCTCTTGAAGTTGGCATCGGTCTGCTGCAGTTCGTCGACGTCGATATGGACCTTGACGATGCGCTCGATGATGATGCGTTTGGCGAAGTCGTAGCCGCGGTCAAGGTAGATGGCGCCCATAAGGGCTTCAAAGGCGTTGCCACCCATCGAGCGTGCGTTGTTGCCTACGTCAGAAGAATGCCGGATATAGCTTCCGAAGCCCAGCTTCTCCGAGAGTCGGTTGAGGGAGACACGGCTGACGATACGAGAGCGCATCTCGGTGAGGAAGCCTTCAGGCTGGGTGGGATAGGTATGGAAGAGGTAATCGGCCACGGCGAGGCTCAACACGGCGTCGCCGAGGTACTCCATGCGTTCGTTGCTGACGTGATAGTTGCCCACACTCTCGACAGCCATCGATTTATGGGTGAAAGCCACATGATACAAAGCGATATTCCTCGGATAGAAGCCGAAGATATTGTGGATATACTCGTAGAGTGCTTTGTCTTGGGGATCTTTTGGGCGCGAAAGTAATGCCATCTTAGGATTCGAACTTTTTGAAGATCAAGGTGGCATTTTGGCCGCCAAATCCGAATGAGTTGGACAAGGCGTAGTGGATGTCGCGCTTGCGGGCTTTATGGAAAGTGAAGTCGAGACGCGGGTCGATGTTCGGGTCGTCGTCGAAGTGGTTGATGGTGGGCGGGATGATGCCATTCTTCAGCGCCAGGATGCTGGCGATGGCTTCCACCGCACCGGCACCGCCCAAAAGGTGACCCGTCATGGATTTGGTGGAGTTGATGCTGATGTTATAGGCATGCTCACCAAACACCTCTTTGATGGCGATAGGTTCGGCCACGTCGCCTGCCGGCGTCGAAGTGCCGTGGGTGTTGATGTGGTCGATGACCTCGGGGGTGATTTCGGCATCGGCCAAGGCACGGCGCATGCTGAGGATGCCTCCTTTGCCCTCGGGATGTGGGGCGGTGATGTGATAGGCGTCGGCCGATGCGCCACCACCAACGACTTCGGCATAAATCTTGGCGCCACGTGCCACAGCGTGCTCATATTCTTCCAACACGATGCTACCAGCGCCTTCGCCCATGACGAAACCGTCGCGATTGAGGTCGAAGGGGCGTGAGGCGGTCATAAAGTCGTCGTTGCGCGTCGAAAGGGCGTGCATCGAGTTGAATCCGCCAATGCCACACTCGCCGATGGCTGCTCCCGCGCCACCTGCCACGACGACCTTCGACTTGCCATAACGGACGTAGTTGAAGGCATCGATGATGGCATGAGCCGAAGAGGCGCAAGCCGATACGGTGGCATAGTTGGGACCGCAAAAGCCGTATTTGATGGAGATGACACCAGAAGGCATGTTGACAATCATCTTGGTGATGAGAAAAGGACTGAAACGGGGCGTTCCGTCGCCATTCTGGAAGAACTCCTTCATCTCGTTGAAGAAGTGATTGACGCCGCCAATGCCCGAAGTCAACATCACGCCGACATCGTCGAAGTCGGTGTTTTCTGGCGTGATGCCCGAGTCGGCGATGGCCTCATCGGCGGCCACGATGTCGAACTGGGCGAACAAGTCGTATTTGCGCACGGTCTTTTTGTCGAAGAAGTCGTCAGGGTTGTAGCCCTTCACCTCGCACGCAAAATGCGTCTTGTATAAAGTGGAATCGAAACGGGTAATCTCACCGGCTCCGTTTTTACCATTCACTAATCCTTCCCAGAAATCCTTGACAGTGTTTCCGATGGGGGTGATGGCACCCAGGCCTGTGACAACTACGCGCTTCGATTCCATTATTAAGTTTATTGGTTTCTAAAAATGCTGAAATCAATTGTTTTCAGCACGCATCTTTTCGATAAGTCTGACGACATCACCGACGGTAACGATGCTTTCCTGCTGGTCGTCCGGGATGGAGAGGTTGAAGCTCTTTTCAAATTCCATCATCAGTTCGACGGTGTCCAGAGAATCGGCACCCAGGTCGTTGGTGAAGCTAGCATCCATTGTGACTTCTGAAGGATCAACGCCAAGCTTTTCGGCAATGATCGGAACGATTTCATTCAAAATTTCTGACATAGTTTTCAATTTTTAGTGAATAAATTATTACTCGTTTTCGGCGGCAAAGGTACAACTTTTTTTTATAACAAGCATTATTTTGCATTTTTTGAGCAATAATCGTACCATACCTCTTTAATTAAAAAAGGTTTACGATGCCTCTGAAAATAATGAAATAGGCGCCGCAAAGCATCAAGAGGACGCCTGCTATCTTATTCATCAACGCGGTGCGGTCGGGGTTGAGGAACTTTTTCAAGCGTGACGCGCCCCAAGCCTTAAGCAACTCCACAGCCAATGTGGTGCCTAAGACGATGGCAAAGAAGACGATTGTGCTCAGCTTGTTGCCACCCATATTGCCTGCCACCATGGCTACGGCCGAGAACCAGAAGATCCAGACGAAAGGATTCAAGATGTTGAGCACAAATCCCTTGCCGAGGAAGACGAACCAAGCGGGCTTGTCGCTAGCGTTTTTCATGATCTCTTGCGAGCGTTTCTCTATCATCTCTTCCCTGCCTTTCACCTTTCGTCGATAGGTGAAGATGCCAAACAGCAACAGGATGATGCCGGCTCCGATACAGGCCAACGAGGCTTCGAACTGTGACCGCATCACCACCTGCACCGAGGTCAAGATGCAAAGGGAGATGACCATGGCATCGTTGAGGATGACGCCGATGGCGAACCATGCGGCCGACCTGGCACCACGATGGAGACTGGTCTGCACCAGCGTGATGAACGCAGGACCCATATTGACGATGACGGCAAGAAACAGTCCGATCAGGATGGCCCACAACAGGAAACTGAACGATCCGATGCGGCTAAATTCAGGCATTTTGTCGAAAATATCAGGCGCATTTTCCATGACACATCGGTTTTATTCTTTCAGACTTTTGACATAGGCTTCCCACATCTCAAGACGTTTGCCTTTCATCACGCGGGGGAACTTGGTGGCACCACCCCATTTGCCGATCTTCTGCTCCATGAACTCATAGAAATGTTTGGTAGGCAGCACGTCGACAAACAACTCTTTGATGGCTTGGGTGCGTTCCACGGCATAGTCGTCGTTCAGCTTGCAAAGGTTCTCGTCGATGAGTTTCAGCGCCTGCTGCTTGTCGATGGGCTCATCACAGCCCAGATACCAATGATGGGCATACATCGTTTCGTGGCGGATGCCAGCCACCGTGAACTCCGTGATGTTGACCCCCAGCTGCTCAGCCATCATGTCGACGGCACGGGTCATATTGTCCTGCGAGAGATGCTCGCCCGTGATGCTCAAAAACTGCTTGGTACGTCCCGTGATGACGATTTCGCAGTCCTCCGTATCGAGGAACTTGATGGTGTCGCCGATGAGGTAACGCCATGTGCCCGCACAGGTGGAGAGCAGCAAGGCATAATCCTGGTCCGCCTTCACCTCCGAGAGCAACAACGTCTTGGGATGCTCCACGATGTTGCCATCCTCGTCGAAGTTCTCCTCGTCGAAGGGCACAAACTCGAAATAGATGCCGTTGTCGACCAACAGCTGCATGACGCGTCTCTTCAGGTCGACTTGATAGGCGATATAGCCTTCAGAGGCCAAGTAGCTTTCAACATAAATCACCTCCTTGCCGAAGATGCGCTCAAAGCTCTTCTCATAGGGTCCAAAAGCCACGCCGCTATGCACATACACCATCAGGTTGGGCCAGATGTCGTGGATGGTCTTCAGGTTATATTCCTTGATGATGCGTTCGAGAAGGATTTGCACCCAAGCCGGCACGCCCACGATGATGCCGATGTCCCACTTGGGGGCGGCCTTCACCATGAGGTCCATCTTCTCGGCCCAGTCCTTCACCTTTGAGATCTTCTGTCCAGGCTTGTAGAAAGCCTCAAACCACGACGGGATCTTTCCGGCCGAGATGCCCGAGAGGTCGCCAGCGTAATAGCCAAACTCCTCATTATACTGCAAGTCGGTGCTGCCACCAATCATTAGTACACCACGGCTGTAAAAACTCAAGGGGAAGTCATAGCGTGTGGCCGACACCAGCTGGCGGATGCTTGCACGGGTAATCTTGTTGTTCAGGCCTCGGGTGACGGGGATGTATTTGCTGGCCGCCTCTGAGGTGCCCGAGCTAAGGGCGAAATACTTGATCTTGCCAGGCCAAGCCACATTACGCATGCCTTTCAAGTTGAGATGCCACCACTCATCGTGCATCTTGTTGTAGTCGAAAACGGGCACCCGCTTACGGAACTCCTCCATGATGTTTCTCGAGAGCAATATCTCGTCGAAATGATAGAATTTGCCGAACTCGGTGAATTGGGCCTTGGTCAGCAGCTTGCGCAACTCACGCCTCTGGGCGCGGATGGGGTCGGTGTGGTTTTGACGAATCTCTACAGGAATATTCTTAATCTCTGCCGCAGCCTTCACAACGGCTCCCAAAACAGGGACCGGCATCAATTTCTTTATCTTTCTTTTAAAGTTTGGACGTTCCATTATGCTAACTAAATAGACTGCAAAGATACAAAAAGAAAGACAATAACCATCCATGAAAACAGAAAAGCACTATTTTTGCAACATACTTATGCAATTCTATTGGAATAATGAGAAATAAACTGTTATTGCCTTTCTTGCTTTGCAGCCTCTTCGCCAAAGCACAAACCATCGAAGTGTCGGGGCCACAATCGGGCCGTTGGGAAGCCGACACCATCTTGATAACCAACAATGTCGTCGTTCAAGACTCGTTGAGCATCATGCCGGGAACCACGGTGCTGTTTGACGGATTTTTCAATATCACGGTCGGAAACAACGCCATGCTGAATGCCCTCGGCACACAAAACGACTCCATCCTCTTCACCGTGGCCGACACAACAGGTTTTTCTATCTTCAACTCGGGTCGTGGTGGATGGAACGGCATCCGATTGGAAAAGGCGGGGCGTTGCAAGTTCGACTACTGCCGCTTCCAATACGGCAAGGCGGCTTTGGATAGCGACCAAGACGGCGGCGCCCTGCGTATCTTCAACAGCCAGGATGTGGAACTCAGCCACTGCACCTTGTTCTGCAACTTCTCGCGCGAACACGGCGGTGCCCTGAATGCTGAAGACTCTAAAGTGGTGATACACGATTGCAATATAAACAACAATCTGAATTACAGCCGAATAGACACCATTTATTTCATGTATGGCGGTGGACTGCGATTCCTGAAATGCGAGGTGGATATCACGAAAACTAATTTCCTCAACAACTATGGCGAATCGGCCATCGGCGGTGCCTTGAGCATCGACAGCTGCGTGGCGAGAATCGACCGCTGCCGTTTCGAATACAACTATGGCATCAACGGAGCGGGATTGTACATGATGCGATGCTTCGACAATCCGTGCAGCATCACCAACTCACTCTTTGCCAACAACACCTCAGGGCATTTCGGAGGCGGTTTGGCCATCAGCGACTCGTCGCCTTTGATTAGTAACATCACCGTGGTCGACAACCATTCCATCGGCGTCAATTGTGGTGGCATCTTTTTCTACCAACAAAGCTCGCCTGTATTATGGAATTGCATTGTACACGGCAATACCAATTACGCCCTACTCGATAAACCCATTCAGATGTGGGCCTGGGTTTTTGAAGGATACGCCCCTGAGTTTCATAACTGCGTCGTAGAATTTGGACTGGAAAACATCTCAGGGCATGAATACATTCATACCTTCGAGAATTGTTACGACACCAACCCTCTCTTCGCCGCACCTAACGAACAGAATTACCGACTGGGGTTCGACAGCCCCTGCATTGAGTCGGGTTCGCCCGACACGCCCGAAACCATTCTCAATGGCTTCGATTTAGACGGCAATCCGCGTGTTGCCGGCAGTCGAATCGATATAGGTGCCTATGAATTTGCGAGTGTCAATGTTCAAGAATCCACCCAAAACCAGTTGCAACTCCAAATTATCGGCAATCCCATAACGGTTTCAAGTTATGCCGAAATCGAATGCGAGAGTGCTTGCAATTTGTTTGCCAAGATCTATTCCATTGACGGAAAACTTTTGGTCAACAACAATTTAGAAAAAGCCCAAATTGGCATCAATCGTATCGAGATTGGAGAATGGTTCCAAAACTTGCCAAGTGGGTCTTATTTGCTCGTTATCCAAGCCGCAGCAAGAACCCATGTCGCGAAGGTCGTCAAACCTTGATGGCATCGTCGTAAAAAGAGCGGCGTTGCTCTTGGCTGATCTTTATTTTACGGTAACGGCCCGTTTCAAGGTCGCAATCAAACAAAGTCTGAATTTGTGAGATGAAGAGCCGCGAATAGAGGCGGTTCTGATAAGCCTGTTTCTCCATCATGAAGGCGATGGTCTGCTTGATTTGGTCGAGGTCGAGATCTTCCTTGGTGAAGACGAAGAGGCCAAACTCATGGAAGTCGCCGTAGAAGCCGTCGTTCACCTTGTTCATCTTGATTTCGAGGATACGTTTCAGGGGCAAAGCCAGTGACCAATATTCGTACTCATTGCGACCGATGATGCTGCCGTCGCCCAAACCATAGGCATAACCGCTTTGGTTGATGTGAAGCAAATCCTCGGCGTTCACCTCTTTGACGTCCTCGCCCGCCATCTCGTTGACTAGGGCGTTGGCCACGTTCTTGTTCTCGCGGATGGCTCGCGTCACCTCGATGCCGATGCCTTGTTCCTCATCCTGAAGGTCGGGCCGATCACGGTTGACCAGATGGGCATAATGCTCGCCCAGCAACGTTGCCAGCGAGACCATGGCATATCGCTCAAAGAAACAAGTATCGAACTTCGGATTCAGCATCGCTTGTTGGGTTTACTTTGTTAGCAAAAGCTTTTGCGCGGTGCCGTTTTCGTCTTTGATGAAATACAAGCCTTCGGGTAGATCGCCCAAGTTGATTTGGTTAGTGCCAGCTTCCAACGCGAACTTGGCCACGCAACGGCCATTGACATCCATCACCTCAAGGTTGGTGGCGTCTTCCACTTTGATGGTAAAGCAGCCTGAGGTCGGATTGGGCCAAAGGTTGAGTTGTTTGGGCTCGGGTTCGACAATGCCAACATTGCCACCTCCATCGCCAACGAAAAACTTATGGATTTCGGTCATATAGCCGATGTCGTATTGGGATTCGCTATGGTACCAACTATGGTTGCCACCGATAACTTTGATGTGCTGCAGTTCGGCATCGCCTTCGTAGGTGTAGCGCACAAACAACAAGCCGTCGTTTTTGAGGTCGGGGAAGGTGTCGATGACGGGTTCGTCCACACAATGGTTGGCGTTTTTCCAATACTCAATAATGGCATCGGCGCCGAGGCCAAGATTACCGAAGTATTGCGAGGTACCGCTATAACCTACCACGGGGTCGGCCGTGCCGTGGATATAGAGCATACGTACTGGGGCCACTGCTGTATGGTTAGACATGGTATGGGTAATCAGTCCGCTGACGGGCGCGCAAGCCGTGATGCGGTCGCCGTGTTCGATGGCCATGCGATGCGTCATGAAACCGCCCATGGAGAAGCCTGTGAAGAAGACACTATCGAGGTTTAAGTGGTATGGCTCAACCAGCGAATCAAGAAGCGCCATCAAGAAGCCCGAGTCATCGGTATTGCTTGCATTTAAGCCTGCATTCCACATCGTACCCGATCCCTCGTCTCGGGCTTGCGGAATAACAATTGTCCATTCAAACTGATCCGCAATTTGTTGGAAATGAAACTCATTGTCGACATGGGTGATATTGTCGGTCCAGCCATGAAGGAAATACAGTACGGGGGTAGTCGTCTTATCAGTATGCTGCGGCGACCTCACCAGGTATTGCCGCTGAATGCCTTGCCATTCAAAAGTCTGAATCTGGGAGAAAAGCTGATTGCAAAGCAGTAGAAGAACGGATAATCCGCTGATTTTAAGTATATTTCTCGTTTTCATAGTGATAAGAGTTATAGATTATTTTGGGCAAAGATACACTTTTTCTTATTGCTTGACAATTCTTTCCACTACAATTCCTTGCCGGGTAATTACCTTGAGAAGATAGATACCCGAGGGCAATCCTTCCAAAGAAAGACGGGTTGTACCATTGGCCTTTTTGTTCCAAAGGAGACGGCCTTCGGTGCCATATAAGAAGGTATCGGCCATTGTCTCTTGGGGCATGTGAAGCGTCACTTCATCATGAGCAGGATTAGGACTGACATTGATTTCAGAACCCTGTCTTTCGGTAGGCAGCGCATACGGATCAGGCCGTTGCCATTTCCAGAGCGAGTCGTACACCACCTCATGCACAGCCGAGCGGATAATGCCAGCCGTCTTCATACCCAAACCCGCCTCGTAGGTGATACTGTCGGGGTCGTGGCCAAACATCATGGTATAGAAAGCGCAGGCGGCGGCATAGCTACCCGCCAAAGAGGGATGGCTTTCGTCTGGCATATAGAGTTCTATCTCGCTGTGGTTGTCGCGAAGATAATGCCAAACACGCCCCACGGGACACACCGAGGCATCGTTGGTCTCCGCCATATACATATAACGTGCATAAAGTAGGCTATCCATGCCATCGTAGGTGCTCATCATGGGATACATCGGGCCAAACTCCGTGTCGCCGTTCTTACGGCCCCAGGTCATGTAAAACATGGCCTCGCCATCAGGATTGAAGGCATAGGTGGAATCCACCAATTGCTTCGCATAAGGATAGACCATCTCCTCCACCATCTCAATGGGGAAAGCGGGCAGCTGGCTCTGCTCCTGCAGCACCACGAAATCCCATCCACCTTGACAAATCTTGTCCATCGAGGCATTGGAGCAGTGCAACTCAAAGGTACAAGCACCAGGAGTATTGCTGGCATACACCAGCTCATCGCCCATGCTTTGTGCAATGTCAGCCACCATATGCGGCAAGTCGTTGACCGATGTGTAACTGTTGCCCGCAAAAAACGCGCGAAGACTTTGTTGTGCCCACGAAGGCAAACATAAAAACGCAAACAAAGCGATTAAAACGGCCGTTTTTGTTGCACTGTTCTTCATCTTACAATCTCCAATCTCATCACTCGTGTCGGTTTTGTCGTGCCCGTCAGTTTCTCGTCGATGCAGGACTCGCCAGTGGGCTGGAACCCACATTTCTCCATCACTTTTCCCGAAGCGGGATTGTCGAAGTAATGGCTGCTGATCAGTGATTTGATGTCTGTCGTTTTACGGATATGGTCAAGCATCAATTCAAGCGCTTCCGTGCAAATGCCCTGGTTCCAGTAGGGTTTGCCAACCCAATAACCTATCAACGGCTCGCCATCGCGCGTTGGAAGATTGCTTTCAGGCGCAGGCACATAACCTATCGCGCCGATGGCCTCGCCTGTCGCCTTGAGTTCAATGGCCCAGTTGGTGTCGTTATGAAACACTGTGTGGATAATCTCAAGGCTCTCTTCCACGCTTTTATGCGGGGGCCAGCCTGCACGAGGACCCACGTCGGGGTCGGAGGCATATTTGAAAAGTGTCGCTGCGTCATCGTCGCGCCAGGGGCGGAGTAGGATTCTTTCGGTTTCCATTGTAAACGTTTATTACGCTGCAAAAATATGGCAAATTCATGGTTTCTCCAACCCCGTTCTGATGAAATGCCCTTCTTGAACAGCAGCAAATGTCGCGACAACGGCTACAATGACCATCGGAACAATCGATTCCAAAAATACTGTCAAAGGAACTCCAACAAAAAGCAGAACCCCCGTTACTTTATTTGCAATGGTATGAGGAAAGATGCATTTTTTGTACATCACTAAGGCAGGGATTTCATCAACAAACCTTACTCTAACACAAAGCTTCTCGGATAGAAGTCGCTGTAGAAACGGCCATCGGTGGCAGTGAACTTCAGCACGCAATAGTTCGGGTCGGTGACGCCACCTGGGTAATACTCCGTGTCGCCATCGCGCCAAATCATCTCTTTGCTTTGGGCGTCGGTCAGCACCTCCATCATTCCACGCAACATCATGCCTTTGAAGCCTTCGGCATCACAAAAATAGATGCTGGCCTTGGGATTGGCCTTGTAGTGGGCCACACGCAGCGAGAAGGTGTTGGTGGTGAAATAGAACACCTTGATGCCTTCACGCACTCGAGGTGACAGCATGGCCTTGGTGCAAGGGAAGCCCTCCTCATCGACCGACGATATCATGGTGATGGGCAGCGTGTCGGCCATCTTGGCGATAAGCTCTTTAACACCCTTCAAGGCAGGGTTTTCTGGAGTGTCATCATCAATAGACAACTCCTTACGCCAGCGTTTCAGGTGCGGGAAGTACATCTTCATCTGGCCGATGTATTCTTCCTTCGTGATGGGCTGCGGCAGTCCTTTGTTTACCTCGCCCACAAACTGGGCACAATGCTCTATCATCTCATCCATCGTGCAGTCTTGGGTGAACTTGCCATCCTTGTAGCAATAGATACAATAATCCTCATTTTTGCTCCCATCGGCATTGGTGCCAAGGATTTCGTTGGTGAGCGGCATTCCGCAGCTCTGACAAAACTTTTGTTCCATGGCCAAACTGTTTTTACAGCGTATCATGATAGATGTCAGAACCGCCAGAGGTGGTGCTGTCGCCAGTGAAGGCATTACCCGTGAAATGCAGGTCGCTGGCGCCCGAAAGGTTCACTTTGATAGTGCCGTCGCAATGGATGTAGACATTGCTGGCACCCGACACCGAGCCTTCGCATTGGTCGCAAGCGAAGCCGTATCTGTTTCCGTCGACGGTTTTCTTGATGTCGCTGGCACCTGACAAATTAATCTTGAGCGTGCCGACTTGTCCCTCAAGGGTAGCATTAGAAGCACCGCTCAAGTCAAGGTCGAGTTCATCGGCATCCAAATAGCCTTTGTAGCTGGAAGCACCTGACAGGTCAATGTCAACTTCATCGGCATAGATGTCGCAAAATAAATTGGAAGCACCCGACAATTCCACATCAACATTATCGCCTTCGAGGCCATATTCCGAATGGAACTCCGAGGCACCCGACAGGTCAATACTCGTCAAGGCGGCGTTATAAGGCAGAATCACGGTCATATCCTTTCCGAGATTGTTATGCCATCCTTTGAGATAGATTTTCAAGGTGTGCTCAACGGTTTCAACCACCACATTCGGCATGACATTCTCACCAGCCGTGACAGTGACTTGTGTAGCCACATCGCTGACGGTGACGTCAAACGCATCCTCCACTTCAAGTTCGGTATAGGTGCCCGAAATGTTGAAATCCTTGGAGATAGGCTCACCAGCAAATTTGGAACAACTGCAAAATGCAAACAAAACGACGACTGACAGAATTGCCAAATACTTTTTCATTTTAATATGGCCGCTGTTATATACCATCGGGACATCGGTTTTAATACGATTCTACTTGTTCATATCTAAACGGTTGCAAAAATACTTTATTATCCGTTCCGAAACGAAAACTCTATATGGACAATAATGTGGACAATGTGTGTTCAAATCACCATTGATAATGAAAATGTTGTAGTTTTGCGGTGTAAATCAGATTTGAGCAAAATGTCGAAACTCCTTTCCTTCATACTAATTATGTTATGCGCTTTGAACAACTGGGCGCAAACTCCACTCCTGAAAACCGTTGAAAAACCAGATGCGACCACCCCGACGCTTCGCGCGGATGGATTGCTTCATTCGCATTGGACACAGAATTTCCCTTACAATCAACTTTGCCCAAGAGACCCGGTGAATGGCAATGCCTACAGCGTGGCAGGCTGTCCTGCCATTGCCATGGGACAGATTATCAACTATTTGCGAACGACGGAAGGCGCCCGCTTTACCGACGATGACGACTATAACCATTACTATGCGGGACGTAATTATGTCATTGATGACGATTGGGCAAGTTTGAAATTCCCGTCCTTCCCGATGTTGAACGAAATGTTGGACTCCATCGACGCCACTTTCCAGCGCGGCGAGGAACTGTCTGATGAGTTGGCCGCCGCTTTGGTCTTTGCCTGCGGCACGGCTCTCACGCAAGTCTATACTTCGGAAAGTTCCGGCACTTTCTATGTCGACCAAGCCTTCGAGGCCTACCAACGCTTTGGCTTTACGGACTGCATGCTGATACGCGAGCCCGATTCAACCATGTATGCCACCTTGATTTCCAATTTGAAAGCCGGTTATCCAGCCCATTTGGCGGTCGAGAATCCCACAGGAACAGTAGGACACAACGTGGTGGTCGATGGCTATCGCGAATCGGACGGCAAGTTCCATATCAATTTCGGCTACGGTGGCACTTTGGACAACTGGTACGACATCCCCGACCCGAATTTCTATTACGGCATGACCAAAGTGGAAGGTATCATTTTGAACATTATTCCTAAAGATGGACCTTTGGCCGTTCATGAAAACGCCAAACAACAACCGCTTGAAGTTTATCCCAACCCCGTTTCCGATGTCCTCTATGTGAAGAATCTTCCTTGCGATGCGATGGAGTATTCCATTTTCAATGTCTTGGGCCAAAAGGTATTGTCTGGTTCCTCAAGGGGAACCATTTCCGTGGCAGGAATGGAAAAGGGGCTTTATTTCTTGCAGGTTAAGGAAGAAGGCATCTGTGAGACGGCGAAATTTGTCGTAAAATAACCCATTATGTCGGAACTGAAGGCGATATTATCGGGTAGGCTCAGCGGCTACGATGCCAAGGCGTTGGCCAAAGCCGACTTCAAGGAAGAACTGTTTCAGTTGCTTTTCGACCCCGACAAACGCACTTCCGACAACGCTGCTTGGGTGCTGACCCACCTGCCCAAAAACGCAGACTCCTGGTTGACTGAGCGTCAAGACATCCTAATTGATGAGGCCATGCGCACGGCAAGCACCACCAAACGCCGCCTCATCATGAACCTCTTGGAACGGACTTCCTTCGACTCCGACCACACCCGCACCGATTTCCTCGATTTCTGCTTCAACGCCATCCTTTCCGATGAACCCATCGGCGTGAAGAGCTTGGCCATCAAGTTGGCATACGCCCAGAGTGTGCATTATCCCGAACTGCTCGAAGAAATCAACGCCACCCTTCGGATGATGGAGCCAGAGGAGCTTCCAGCGGCTTTGAAGCATCTGCGTGGGAAAATGCTTGCAAAATAAACTAATAACGGCAAGGCAAAATAAACTAATGAAAACAGCCGAAAATAATGATGATCTACAACAAAAATTGGAGTGTTTTTATTACTTTTTGCCGTATTTATTTTGTTGACATAGAAAAAGATTTGTATCTTTGCGGCGTCAAAAACTAATGTTGGTAAGACAAAATAAACTAATGTTAGTGAAGCAAAATAAACTAATAACAACGGCGCAAAATATACTAATATGGCAACAATACAAGAGAAATTGGCGGAGTCGCTAACGGTACTGAAGGCATATCAGGATGCCCATGGTGATAATCTGGTGATTCAGGGAGCGGATACGCTGGGCCGGACTCATACAGAGCGGTTGGTGAACAGCGGATACCTTCAGATGGTCATGAAGGGATGGTATATCCCGTCATCGCCAGGGAGCGAGGGCGATTCAACGGTGTGGTATGTGTCGTACTGGCACTTCATTACGGCTTATTTGGACAAACGATTCAACGGGGCTTGGTGCCTGTCGCCGGAGCTGTCACTCTATTTCCACAGCGGGAAGACTGTGATTCCCAGGCAATTGATTGTGCGTTGCGAGAAAGGGACGAACAACATCCTGCAACTGCCTTTCGGGACTTCGCTTGTCGACATCAAGGCGGCCCTGCCACCAGAGGTGATGCAAGAACCGCGCTATGGTGTGCGGTTGTATCCGATGGCGTATGCCTTGCTGATGGTGGGGCCAGACTATTATCGGCATGATGCGTTGGAGGCAAGGACTTGCCTGGCAAGCCTGCGTGACGTTTCGCCCATCGTGTTGGCGGCCATCGATGGCGGCCATACCACCCGGGCGGGTCGCGTGGCAGGTGCACTGCGCTCCATCGGACGCGAAGAGATGGCTGATGAATTATTGCGAATGATGCGCCAAGTGGGGCATACTGTGACGGAGGAGAATCCGTTTGAGGAGAATGTGCGGATGGTGACATTCGCAGAATCGCCTTATGCCTCACGCATCCGCTTGATGTGGATGCAAATGCGAAAAGTGGTGCTGGACACATTGAAAGTTCAACCGGTGCAGCAGGATGCGGCATCGGTGCTGGCGATGATGGATGCGACGTATGTAAAAGACAGCTATAACTCCTTGTCGATTGAGGGTTATAAGATTACGGAAGGCCTGCTGGAGCGTGTTCGCAGTGGCAATTGGAACCCCGAGGAAAACGAGGAGGACATGGAACGCAGGAATGCATTGGCTGCTCGTGGGTATTATCAAGCCTACGAGCTGCTGAAACAAGGCGTGAAGGACTGTTTTTCGGGCAATGCTCCTGCACAGTTGTATGTGAAAGGGCATCAGGACTGGCACTTTCAGTTGTTTGAGCCATGCGTTAGGGCGGGCTTAGTGAAAGCTTCGGATTTGATAGGATACCGCAGGCATCAGGTATACATCCGAAACTCGATGCACACGCCGTTGAATCCTGACGCCGTGTTGGACGCGATGAGTACCTTGTCGGACTTGATGACCGAGGAGGAAAATGCGCTGGTGCGTGCCATTTTAGGGCATTTCTTCTTCGTCTATATCCACCCCTACATGGACGGCAACGGTCGCACGGCACGTTTCGTGATGAACAGCCAATTGGTAACGGCAGGTTATCCCTGGGTAGTGATTCCCGTGGAGCGCCGACAGGAATATATGGCAGCGCTGGAGCAGGCCAGCGTGGAAGGAAATATTGAAGGGTTTGTGAGGTTTATTGGGAGGGAGATGGAAAGATAGCCATACAAACAGCCAAAACAACTCTAATTGAAAAAATAAGATGTATCTTTGCCCAAAACAAAAATACCTTACCCCATGAATCACCCCATCCAAGAAGGCTATATGCCTTATCTAGGCTACCAGACTTATTACCGCATTGTCGGTGAACCTTCAAGCAAGCCCGCACTGCTTTGTCTACACGGCGGACCGGGCAGCACACACAACTATTTCGAAGTGCTGGACCGCATCGCCGACACGGGCCGTCAGGTCATCTCCTACGACCAGATCGGCTGCGGCAACTCCTACCTCGACGGCCACCCCGAACTGTGGACCCAAGAGACCTGGATCAACGAGCTTATCGCCTTGCGCGAGCACCTGCACCTCGAACAGCTCCATCTCCTCGGTCAGTCGTGGGGCGCCATGCAGGCCATCGCCTACATCATCGACTGCCAACCCAAAGGCATCAAGTCGGTCATCCTCTCTTCGGGCCATGCCTCCAGCTCGCTGTGGGCCAGCGAGCAGCACCGCCTCATCAAATACATGTCGGCAGAAGACCAAGAGGCCATCCGCCACGCCGAAGCCACGGGGAAATGGGACGACCCCGACTACCTCCGCGCCAACGAGCATTACTATGAGCGTTATGTCATCAGCGTGGACGAAAACTCGCCCGAATGTATCCGTCGCCCGAAACGTGCCGGCAACGAAGCCTACCTCTACGGATGGGGGCCCAACGAATACCAACCCTTAGGCGATCTGGCCGACTTCGAATACACCGACCGTCTGCACCAAATCAAGCAACCCTGCCTGATTTGCAGCGGTACACGCGACATCTGCACCCCTGTGGTGGCTGCCTCGCTCTACGAGAACATCCCCAACAGCCGCTGGGAAGTCTTCAAAGGTGCACGTCACACCTGCTTCGTCGAACAGACCGACAAATATTGTAAGATTTTAGAAAAATGGTTGGAGGAGTGCGATTAAGCTTTTGACAAAGCACGCTTTCGCATATTCACAATGTCCATCACATTGCTGAAGATGCTGAAAACACCGAAGCCCATCAACAATGAGAGCGCAGTAGTGACGATGATTCGGGAGTGTTCGCTAAGCCATAACAGGGTGGCCGACTGCGCATTAAATGTGAAAAGCGGCACCTCGGCGGGCATGGAGAGCACGAAAGCAATGGTGATGGCGCCGCTAATGATACCCACGACAAAGGCTGCCACCATAGCCCATTTGTAGCGGCGAATCGTGGCCTCCTGATGCTGTTTGACATACTCCACGGCATCCAAACGCTTGTTGAGCGATGCCATAAAAGCCTCGTTGTCATCGAAATGCGGTTGCTGGGCGAGGAAGAGTTCCTCAAGTTCTTTGTCTTTGTTCATGGCTTCAGTTTCTCCTTTAGTTTGTCGCGTCCGCGCGAGAGTTGTTTCTTAACGGCATCTTCAGAGGTGTCGGTGATGGCCGCTATTTCCTTGATATTGTATCCGTTGAAATAGAATAGCGTGATGGCTGAGCGTTCCTTGGGCGGCAAGGTGCGCAGGGCAAGATAGAGGTCTTGGTGCGCAAAGGAAGCGTCGGCGGAAGTGTTGCTGACGAGTGCCCGTGCCTCATCGAGGCTTTCCGTGGTGCGGCAACTGGCCTTGTGGTTGAGGAAGGTGTTGTGCGCTATCTTGAACAGCCACGAGCGAAACTTTCCCTTTTCCTGATAACCAGCCGACGAGAGGTAAGCCTTGACCAATGCATCTTGTGCAAGGTCGTCGGCTTCGTCCTTGTTGCCACAGCAGAGGTAGAGCAAGAAGCCTCGAAGTGCCTCCTGCTCTTGTTCCACAAGTGCTATGAATCCTTCGCGTGTCACGGGTTATGACTGCGTGGTTGTTTTGCTTTCTTCGGCTTCAATCTCCTTAGCGAGCATCTTTCGACCTACGCCATAGTTGATGATGAAGGCCGCACCAATGGCTAACAAAATCAAGCCGAAACAAAGGGCGGTCTGAACATCAACGTCAATACCCAATCCACTACTTTTCATGTAGATGCCAAGGACAATCAAACCTATGCCCAACAATGAGGTAATGAAGCCCCACAGCAGTTTGGTGAGCAGTTTCTCCTTCAGCAGTTTCTTCTTCGGCGAAATCTTTTTGAGCAGTTCCTCGACATCCATGTCGGGGTTTTTCTCCAAGGCCGCCGTGACGATTTGCGTGCGAGCATTGGTCTCGTTCATTTTTCGACGTGTTTCCATCCAAATGAAGATAATGGGGAGTACGCATCCGCATAAAATGATGGGTAACATGTTGATGAATTCCACCCAAATTACATTGCTATTCATTTTCTTTTCGTTTTAAGTGTTAGACTTCTGTTTTTTGAGCCAGTTCGCCCTTATAACAAGTCTGGATGGCAAAAGGTGACGTCAGGAGTAAAATATTTATTCGTTTGTCTGTTTGTCCTGTTCAAACTTCTCTATGGCCTGTTTGAGAATTTCCTCTTCCTCAAACATCTCTTTCATCAACTGTTCATTAGAGATTCCATAATCTTCTCCATGATCTTCATTCACCACGCGTTGGTTGCTGAATTCTTTCATTTCATCCTCGCTGACCTTCATCATTTTCATGCAAAGGTCTCGTGTACTCTTCAATGACTTCAAATAAACTTGATTCATGAAATAATAATTAGGAAAGTCAAATTTGAGAAGTTTTCCTACAGAATTCATTAATCCTGACTCCGTCATCTCTTTTTTATATCCAACCAATAGGTCTTCTTCGTATTTATGGCGCATACTGTAGAAAGAAGAAACCTCATGAACAAAATTGACATTGCCGAGGGTATTGAAAGTCTCTATATTGGAGGAAAAAATGTTTTCTGTCGTTTCAGAAAATTCCATTTGGGAAACCTTCAAAGCATCTGTAAATTGGAAACGAAGGTTGTCGAAATACTCCGGATGAAAGGCAAGTTCCTGCTGATTCCGTTTTGCCTTCTGGAAAGCGAGACTTGCATCTTCCAATTGTTCAATGGTTTTGTCAAAGTCATAGAGGATCATCATGACCATTTCCTTCTTGGCAGCCGCTTTATGGCGTCTATCTATGATAGCCGAGGTGCCGAAGGTGAGTATGATGGAGAAGGTTGTTGCGAGAAGCGTCAACAGAAACTGTTTGGTGCCGAACTAAGGTTTTTCTTTTATATTCATTTTATTTTATTTGGTATGTCTTGTATCGTTTCCATTCCTCTTGAAGGTCAGCCTCATGCTCACCCATGAAGAATGTGGCTTGTAGGTCATCCTTAAAAGGCGTCCAGTTGCCGCAAATCACGCCATCGTGGGCAATGATAGGCTGGAAGATGCCGCTGTTGTTGTGCGCCTTATGGCTATAATCAGGCGAGAGGACGATGTCGCGGCTCTTGTAGCCGATGAGGTATTCGTCATAAGGCGGGATTAGGAGATATTTGCCTTTGCGGAAACCTCGGGTGCGGCAATCATCCGTAAAATAAAATTCCCTGCGTTGAGACGCATGGCCGTGCGTCTCCACATGCAGGTAATCACCTAAAATCTCAATTCCCCGCCTGCATTCGTTGATATTCAGTCCCGACCACCACACGAAATCCTCCAAGGTGGCAGGCTGGCGGCTTTGGAAATATTTCCGCGCAAGCATCGCCAAGATCTCATCGCGGTCCATCTTGACATGGGTTTTTACCTTATCAGCGGCAAGGGCGTAGGTCGCCTTCATTGGCAACAAGTCGCCGCTGCAGAGCGTGCCCGACAGTTCGGCATAGCGGATGTGGTACGACAGGCGATGGTCGTCCATGTGGATGTCTTTCTCCGCCAAGGCCTCAACGAAGTCTTCCTTGGTCACACTACCCTTGTCGGCAGCCGTCTGGACAAGGATTTCCCTAATACGCATCACCTCCTCATCGGGGATGCTAATCTTATTACTGCTCATCCATCCCTTGATGACCGCCAATGCCTTCGCAGAACAAAGCTCGAGCAAGGGCCAATAATCCTCGGCCGAAACGAGTTGCCAAGTGCCACGCATCAGGTGCAGACGGATGATTTGCCCGCTGTCGAAGGCCTGCTTGAAGGCCTTGGCAGAGGGTTTCTTGGTCCGCATCGCCACCGCCCAGCGCATCAGACGGTATTCCTGCGCCTGCATCGCACCCATGTGGTTGACCACCGCTTCGGGCTTGTCGAACTGCGGGCAGATGAGCTGCTGGTTGAGTAATCGGATGGCGACGGGATTCATTGCGGGGCTTATTTGAACTTGGACATGAACTTCTCGCTCTCCACGACAAAGCGCTCGTGGATGCCTTCGCCGACAAGCGTTGTGTCTTCAAAACACTTCACTTCGAACACCAGGCGGCGACGGTCCACTTCAACGAGTTCGGCCTCACAGCGGATGGTGCTGCCTACCGGACTAGCCTTCAAATGCTTGATGTTCACGGCAATGCCGACGGTGGTGTTGCCTTCGCCAATCTTGTCGCAAACGGCCATCAGGCAGGTCTTTTCCATAAGGGCAATCATGGCGGGCGTGGCAAACACCTCCAAGGCGCCTGAACCATACACAGCGGCGGTATCCTTGTGTTCAACCACAAGCTGTTCGCTGTGGCGAAGTCCTATCAATGCGTCGAATTCTGTCATTTTAAAAGTTTTCTTAGTCAAACTATTTCAATTTTGGGACAAAAATAGGTTTTTCCTGCATTCTTTTTATAAAAAGAAGTACTTTTGCAATCCATGAAAGACAAAAAACTGCTTATATTGCTCCTCTTTTGGCTCATCGGTACTGGTTCGGTGATGGCACAGCGCCTCGGCGGTGGCCTCATACTCGGCCCAGCTTTCTCCACAATGAGCATCAGCGGCAACGATAGCACACGCTTCCGCACCGACTTCACAGGTGGGGTACGCATCGCGCTCATCCCCGAGCGTAGTATTATTGGTGCCGAGATCGATGTGATTTATTCGCGGCAAGGCATGAGTTCGAAGAAAGGCTTGGATGAAAGCAACAACACCATCCGCTACATGGAGAAGTCGCACTACATCAATGTGCCGCTGCTGCTCAACATCTACCTCCGCAAGTGGAACGAAGACGACGAGGACGAATCCGTGATACCGCGTCTGCGCATCGGGCCTCAAATCGGTTTCTGTGTAGGCGGGAACGACGTCATGGAAGTGAAAGGCAAGAAGAAACAACAGTTCATCACGCCTTGGGAACCAGGCAGTTTCAACCGCATTGACTATGGCGTCACAGCGGCGTTGAGCTATTGGTTCGTCGAGGTGCGCTACACCTTCGGCATGGCCAATGTCTTCAAAGAAGGCGCGAAATCCACCAACCACGTGATTTCGGTGACTTGGTCGGATATTTGGTGATTGTTTTGGAAAAAACTATACATTTGCATTTTTAAACCGAATTGAAATGAACATCATAATAGCCGGAGACGGAGAAGTAGGCATGCACTTGGCGGAAGCCCTGGTGCGTAGCAACCATAACATCACCATCGTGGACCCGCACGAGGAACTGCTGAAGATGATGGAATCGCACAGCGACCTGATGACCATCACGGGCGACTCCACCTCGACCGCCGTGCTGCAACGCGCCAACGTGAAGAAGGCCGACCTTATGATTGCCGTGCTCCACGACGAACATATCAACCTGCTGACGGGCATCATCGCCAAGAAACTCGGCGCCAAACAAGTCATCGCACGCGTCAACACGATGGAGAACCTGAGTCCCGAGGTGTGGCGCATGTACCAAGACCTCGGCATCGACGGACTGCTCTCACCCGAAGACATCGCCGCACAGGAGATCATCTCACTGCTGAAGAAAAACGCCTCGTCGGAGACCTACGACTTCGCGGGCGGCAACCTGCAGCTCTTCATGGTGAAGCTGGAGCCTGAGGCCGAGATCCTCGGCAAGACCGTCGACGAGGTCATCAACCAATACGAACATATCGAGTTCCGCATCGCAGCCATCCACCGCCGCCAAAACACCTTCGTGCCTCAAGGCGACGAGGTCTTCCAAGTAGCCGACATGGTGTATGTGGTCACCAAGCCACACGCCATCAAGGACATCATCAAGCTGAGCGGCAAAAAACATATCAACGTCCACAATGTGATGATTGTGGGCGGAGGCCGTGTGGGCCGCATCACCGCCAAACGCCTTGAGAAAGACTTGAACATCAAGATCTTGGAAATCAACAAGGAGCGCTGCATGGACTTGACCAACTACCTCTCGGAGGCTTTGGTCGTCAACGCCGACGCCCGTAACCTCGACCTGCTTGAAGACGAGGGCATCAAGGACATGGATGCTTTCATCGCCGTCAGCGACAATACCGAGACCAACATCCTGACCTGTCTCCAGGCCAAGTCGTTTGGCGTGAAGAAGACCATCGCCCTGGTGGAGAACATCGACTATATCGACATCTCGCAAAACATCGGCATCGACTCCATCATCAACAAGAAACTCATCGCCGCCAGCTACATGGTGAAATACACCCTTGGTGCCAAGGTCTCCACGCTGAAGAGCCTCAGCGGCATCGATGCCGACATCGTGGAGTTTGAAGTGAGGGCTGGCTCGGCCGTCACGCGCAAGCCCATCGGACAACTGCCCATGCCCAACGACGCCATCATCTGCGGCGTCACCCGTGACGGCGAGAGCTTCATCGCCACCGACGACTTCCAGATCGAGACCGACGACCAGGTTGTGGTGCTGGCCTTGCCTGCCGGCATCCCCGCTGTTGAAAGATTGTTCCATTAACCGATGAAGTGGAAAACTAAAATAAACCATCCTTTAGTCCTCCGCATCGAAGGCCAGCTGCTGCTCATCGAAGGTCTCTTCATGCTGACGGTGCTCCCTGTGACCTATCTCCACCACGGGCTCTACGCCTTCAGCATGCCCTTCTCGGCCCTCATCACCCTGCTGACCGGTTTCATCCTGCTCATCGCCACTCGCAATCACAAAAACGACAAGACCACCTCGCGCGACGGCGTTTATGTCGTGTGCATCTCGTGGCTTGTACTCTCGTTGTTCGGTGCCATACCCTTCTTGCTCAGCAAGAGCGTGCCCAACTTCACCGATGGCTTCTTTGAAGCCTTGTCGGGTTTCACCACCACGGGAGCCACCATCTTGACCGACATCGAGTCCGTGCCGAAAGACATCCTCCTCTGGCGCAGCATGACCCAATGGATCGGCGGCTTGGCCATCATCGTCTTCTCGTTGGCCATCCTGCCCTACCTCGGCATGAGCGGCATGCAACTCTTCGTGTCAGAGATCAACGGCATCACCTACGACAAGCTACACCCACGCGTCATGCATACCGTGAGGCGCATTTGGTTTATCTACCTGTTTTTCACACTATTGGAGACACTTTTGCTCTATCGAGGCGACATGGACTTCTATGACGCCCTCTGTCACTCGTTGAGCACCATCAGCTCGGGTGGTTTCTCCACACGGACGGCCAACATCGGGGCTTTCTCCAACTATTCCCAGGTCGTGATCACGGTCTTTATGGTGCTGTCGGGCTGCAACTTCTCCCTGCTTCTGCTCTCCTTGAGTTGGCGTTCGTTCACCATCTTGAAAAACCAGGAGTTCCGCACCTACTTGCTCTACACCGTAGTATTGGGCATTGCCATAGGCTTGGTGTTGTTCTTTGGTTGCCACAAGAGCTTCGGTTCCTCTTTCCGCGAATCGTTCTTCAGCGTCATCTCGGCCTTCACCACCACGGGCTTCTTCGTCAGCGACTACACCGCCTGGCCTACCTTCCTTTGGGTCATCCTCTTCCTGCTGATGTTCATCGGTGCCTGTTCGGGCTCCACCTCGGGTGGTGTCAAGATCTTCCGCCATCTCATCTTCACCAAGAACTCGGTGCTCGAGCTGAAACGCATCATCCATCCCAATGCCGTGTTGCCCGTGAAAGTGAACGGCAAAGCCATCTCCACGAGTGGTGTCTACAAACACGTCACCTTTATCTTTGTCTATTTCTTGGTCTTCCTCATCGGTGCCGTCATCTTGTTGGCCATGGGAATCGACATCGAGACAGCCTTAGGCGCTTCGGTGGCCACGCTGAGCAATGTAGGCACAGGCCTCGGTCAAGTGGGTCCAGGCGGCTCGTACGTCTTCTTCCCGCTGTTTGCCAAGTGGCTGCTCATCTTCTTCATGCTCCTCGGCAGGGTGGAACTTTTCTCGTTGATCACGCTGCTTTCACGGAGTTTCTGGAGGAATTAAAAGCCCTTCTGTTGAAACCATTGGGTTTATTCCTCAAAATAGATTGTTCAGATAGCGAAAACCCCATTTTGGCTCGATTTTTGTGACAAAATCGCATTGTAACTTCAAAATTAGATAGTTATGAAAACGAACAATTCTAAAAAGCGAGTCCTAGTCACTTTGGCTATCGCTTTGCTTTGCTGTTTCACGGCAAAGGCACAAGACACGAAAGATACGAAAGAATGGTCGATTATTCCTTATACAAAAATAGGATATGTATTGGATGGTTCGGTAAGACTATTAGATGAGGTCTATCACGCGAATGCAGGAGTGGACGCCAAAGTCAGTTTCAACGAGCATTGGTCGTTGCTGGCTGGTGTTGAGTATAATTACCGATGGGGCTTTTCCGAAGGCGATTATATTATTCCAGACGACCACAGGGAAGGACTACGGCATTTCATCCGCATTCCTGTTCGCGCCGAGTTCACGCACAAATGGTTTTATGTCAATGCAGGACTTTTTGTGGAACGCGCGACGAACACACGCTATGATGCCAACGAGACTATCAACTTTGGTATAGGCCCAGAAGTGGAATTGGGCGGTCGCATACGACTATCCGAAAATGATCGTCTCCGTATAGGCATGCAAAGTCAATTATGTGCCAACCATGTAACCGAAAAAGGCCAATCCTCTTTTTATGGAGGTTTCTTCGGTACCTTTCTTACAATGGGTTATGAGCATCGGTTCTAAACATACTTCATAGTTACTCCTAAGCCATCGAAAGCGCTTGCACTAAAAATCACACTATCATCTTTTCAGGTGGCGTTGAGGGAATAAAAAACATGACAAAATAAACGGGAAGGTAAGTCACTTTCCCGTTTTGTGTGACTTCTCGTTCGTTTGATAACACAAAGCCCTGCTTGATGTGATAGTCAGGAGTAGAGACAAAAGCATCCAACGAGGCATGTATGTTATAATCCTTCCCCGACTTCACTTCGACAGGAACCACCGAAAGCAGGTCGTAATCATTTACAAGAAACTCAACCTCGCCTTTTTTCTTATTGTCATAATAGAACAATGGGAAGCCGTGTGCAACAAGTTCGCTGCACACCACCGATTCATACACCGAACCCAGGTTGACGCTTTTTTCATCATTCATGATGGCGGAAATACTATACTGATAAAGAAGCCGCGTCAGCAGCCCCACATCGTTCAGATACAGTTTCAGCAGGTTCTTGCTCTCCGATTCCACAAGCGGGAACCTTGGGTTGGAGACGGCCTTCACCTCGTTGCAGATACCGCTTTTCACAAGATACTCAAACTCAGCTTGATACTGCCATGCTCTTGCCTGTTTCTTGTTCTCTATCTGGTTGAAATGAACCCGTTTCTTTTTGTTCTCAAGATAGGAGGGCACCAACTCATATATGCGCTCAATGACCAATTTCCGTTCTTTGTCGTACTGGCTCGCATCGCCCTTGTAAAGTTCATAGACATCCTTTTGGGCCGATCTCACTTCGACAATATTATGTGTCTCTATGAACTTGTTCACGGCATCAGGTAGCCCCCCGACCAACAGGTATTTTTTGAACAAGTCCATCATTCGATTGTGGAGCGGCTCGTCCAAGGCGACTTTTTGCAAAAAGCACTGTCGTGCATGATTGATGAACTCTTCTCCAACGCCGTTAGCCCATAGAAACTCCTCAAAATCAAGCTGAAACATTTTCACCACCTTGATTCTCCCACCAGGCTTTGAAAGCGTCTCGTTTAACGCAATCCCCAACTGCGAACCGCTGACGATATAAGTAAACCTATCATCTTGACGCAAAAATTTCAAAAGGGTGAGCATGTCGGGATAGGCTTGTATCTCATCCAAAAACACCAATGTGTTTGATTTCTCACCCAATCGGTTGCCGGCAATGGTGCTGAGTCGGAGGTAAAAGTCTTCTTTGTTACGGGTACCTTCAAAAAGCCGGTCGCCTTTCTTATCCTCATACAAATCAATCTCGATGTAATTATTGAAACGCTTTTTCCCTTCATGTCTAATGATATAGGACTTTCCTATCTGTCGTGCTCCATCGAGAATCAGTATCTTTTCAGACCCATTATCAAGATATTCAGCGATTTCTGTTTGAACTTTTCTTCTTAACATACACTTTTCCTATAATTTTTCACCTGCAAAAATACACTTTTCCACATAAATAGCATGCAAAAAAATACACTTTTCCACATAAATTATAGTTCAAAAAATACACTTTTCCTCAAAAACAGGGTGTTTTTTCAATTCTTTTTCAAAACAATGTAAGATTTCGACCGTTTCCACGATATAATAGCAAACGACCGAATGGAATGACGACCGAAGAGTTCAAACGAGACATCCTGCGACTGCAACCCCGATTGCAGCGGACCGCCGAAAGCATCGTTGGCGATGCCGACATTGCAGCGGATGCCGTCCAAGAAGCCGTCATCACACTTTGGGAACAACACGCGACGATAAAAAGCCAGGACATGGAAAAGCTCAGCCTGACCATCGTCAAGCGGCGCAGCATCGACCTGCTCAGGAAGCAGAGGCCCACCGTACCCATCGACACGGAAAGCCTGATGCTAACCGAACCGCCGCAAGACGACTCAGAAGAACGCTACCGACTGGCAAGGAAACTCGTCGACCAACTGCCCCAGCGCCAACGCGAAGCCATCCTGATGAAATATGAGGAGGGACGTAGCATGGAGGAAATCGAGAAGGCGACGGGCATGAGCAGCACCCATGTGTATGCAACTTTGTCGCGTGCCTACAAGTCGTTACGAGAAGCCATAAAACAATATAAGGAGGAACAAGGATGAACACAGAAAACGAAATGAACGAGGAAGTCCGCCAGCTATTAGACAGTCTGGAAGAACACGGGAAGAACGCCCGCCGGCAGCAGCAACTCAGCGACCTGATTGACCGACTTGCCGAGGAGGAAAAGGCGGTTGCAATGCCGCATAAGCATAGAAAACTCTATCCGCTTTGGTGGGCCATGGGAGCGGCAGCAGCATGCCTTCTGCTTTGGCTGCTTATTAAACCGAGCATGAAGGAGACACCCGAAATGGACAAGGAAATCCTCGTGGAAGAAACGCAAACCTTTGATTCCGTTAGGGCCGAAGTGAAAGACGTTATTCTTGAAGAGCCGGTCATCAAGGAGGAATTGCTGGCAGAGGAAATGCCCGTTGTCCCTCAAAAGTCTCAGACGAAGAAAGAGAAACCGAGGGCAGAAATTGTCGAGGAAACAGTAGAGCGGCCTGTCCTTGCCGAAACCATGCCAACGAAACCCGAAGACACAACGAATATTGGATCCAACACCATACCCACCGAAAGCGAAAAACCTCCTGCCGTTCAAAAGCCCCAGCGTCGAGTCATCCGGAGCCTCAACCTGGTGTGCTACGAATGTCAGAAGGAACCAGAAATCGACATTAAACCTGTCATAGAAGACAGAACCTTATTCGGCCAACCGCAAGACCCGTACATGAAAAATGGCTCGTTGGCCTTTGAAATCAAACTCAACAAAACTTTTGAACAATGAAACGCATCACATTACTATTAGCCGCTCTGCTGGCCACACAAATCACCTTCGCACAGGAAGAAGTCGCCATCGAGCAAAACATCAACAAACCCATCGGCTGCTTGAACATCAACGCGGGCTGGGAGGTACGCCTTATGCATCGTGAAACAGAAGGCTACCGCATCGCCATCGTTGTTCCCGACCAGTTCGCAGGCATTGCCGCCGAGACCCAAGTGTGCAACCTCAAGGGTGACACACTGACAATCCTAAAAAACGACATGCTTCCGCGGGAAACCATCCTTGAATTGGAAGGACCTCTTGAACTCCAAGAAATTGTGCTATTTACCGAGGCAAAAGCCACGTTTGACCGTCTCGTGATTCCTGAAAAAGCTGTCAAATACGAGATTTACATCGGAGAAAAGTCGGAAATGACTGTCCATCAGATGATTTTCAACGGAGAGCCTTTCATCAGACTCGGCAACGAAAGCAAACTGACCATCGACACCATACAAGGCTGCGGCAAACCGTTTATCGAAACCTATAATGCCCAATTCCAATACGGCAAGAGCCTTTTGGACGGTGAAATCGTTGTCAAGGAATTCAAAAAGCCATCGTGGTTCTACTACGAAGTGCAAGCCCCCAAAGTCATCAAGACGGAAATGAAGGACGGAAAACCCGTGACCACCGAACGCTACAAGATTTGGAACGCTTCCGTTGCCCTCGATGTAGGAATAGGTTTCAGAAAACACCAAAACCCCGTCGATTTCAATAGTCCGTTCACCAACAATGGCATACGCGCCATAAATGTGGGATTGTCAACTGCCTTTCGTTTCAGCGACCGTTGGACTCTTACGACCGGATTGCGCTACAACTTCAACGATTATTACATGGCGCACCAACTGAAACTCAACGAAAACGGACTGGAAATCATAGATGGACAGACACCTATCCAACAAAACCGATTGGTCAACGATTACCTTGGCATCCCTGCGGAACTCCATTTCAGCCTGGGTGAGCAATGGAAAAGCAGCCTTTCCGTGGATGCTTTCTTTGGCCGCCGAATACGAGGCTTGCTCCGCACTCGAGGCCCCGAAGACAACTACAAAGACTGGGCCATAGAAGATGCTGCATCGCTTTTCAACCCATGGAAACTTGAAGTTGGTTTTAGCGTCAACACCAACTTGATCGGTTTCATCCACGGCATCCGTGTCTATACCAATCTGCTGCCCGAGTACAAGCCCGGGGTCACGACGGACAAGTTCAGGAGTATCGGCGTCGAGATCAAGTTGTAATCACCAACACCGCAAAAGCCATCGAAAACATTTTCGGTGGCTTTTTTTGTGAAATGCTGCAAAAATCCCTATTTTTGCCTGCGTAAAACTTCACAAATATGAAAAAACTTCTTCTCCCTGCGCTCCTGATGCTTTGCGTGAGCGCCTTCGCACAAAAGCAATACACACTGCAGTCGCCCGACAAGGACATCACCGTCACCATTGAAACGGGCGAACAACTCACATACGCCGTTACACATGGCAACACTTGTGTTTTGACGCCTTCTGTTATCGGGATGAAACTCGCCGACGGCATCATGCTCGGCACAAAACCCGTCGTGAAAAGCGCCAAGACAAACTCGGTAAACCAAACGTTGCCTTCTCCTTTGTATAAAAAGGCGCAAATCCCCGAAACCTACAACGAACTGACACTGACTTTCAAAGGCAACTACAAGGTCGTCTTCCGTGCCTACGATGCGGGCGTGGCCTATCGTTTCGAGACGGATTTCCGCAAGCAAATCATCATCGAAAACGAAACCGCCGAATTTAATTTCGACGCAGATTATCAAGGACTTATTCCATACGTTCTCAGGCGTGCCGGACAAGAAGGTCCGCTCATCAGCCAGCAGTTCTACAACTCGTTTGAGAACACCTACACCCGCACCAACCTGAGCCAGATGGACCCCGAAAAACTCGCTTTTCTGCCTTTGCTTGTCGAGCTGAAAGATGGGAAGAAAGCCGTCATCACCGAGGCCGATTTGGAGGACTTCCCCGGCTTGTATCTTTATAACCCCAAGGGCGGCAACGGTCTCTCCGCCATGCACGCGCCCTATCCCAAGACCCGCGAGCAAGGCGGCCACAACAACCTGCAATGGCTCGTGAAAGAACGCGAAAGCTACATCGCCAAAGTGGAAGGCAAACGCAGTTTCCCGTGGCGCATCATCACCATCTCGGAAAACGACAAAGAGCTGGCCAACAACGACTTGGTCTACCTCTTGGCCTCGCCCAACCGCATCGGCGATGTCTCATGGATCCAGCCTGGCAAGGTGGCTTGGGACTGGTGGAACGCGTGGAACATCTATGGCGTCGACTTCCCCGCAGGCATCAATAACGACACCTATAAATATTACATCGACTTTGCCTCGCAATATGGCATCGAATATGTCATCCTCGACGAAGGCTGGGCCGTCAACAAAAAGGCCGACCTATTCCAAGTAGTGCCCGAAATCGACATCAAGGAACTGGTGGACTATGGCGCAGAGCGCAATGTGGGCATCGTGCTTTGGGTGGGCTATGCCGCCATCGACAAGGACATGGAACATGTGTGCCAACACTATGCCGACATGGGCGTGAAAGGCTTCAAGGTCGACTTCATGGACGGCGACGACCAGATGATCGTCGACTTCTACTATCGTATGGCCGAGACCGCCGCCCGTCACCACCTCTTCATCGACTTCCACGGTGCCTACAAGCCCACGGGCCTCAACCGCACCTATCCCAATGTGCTCAACCACGAGGGCGTGTATGGCCTCGAGCAAGCCAAATGGGACAACGAGAGCGACCTTGTCACCAACGAAGTTACCATCCCCTTCATCCGCATGTTGGCTGGTCCGCTCGACTACACCCAAGGCGCGATGAAAAACGCCAACAAGAACAACTTCGCCGCCATCTATACCGAGCCGATGAGTCAGGGCACGCGCTGCCGCCAGTTGGCTGAATATGTGATCTTTGAGTCACCTTTCAACATGCTCTGCGACAGCCCGAGCAACTACATGAAGGAAGATGAATGCACCCAATTCATCGCTTCCGTTCCCACCACTTGGGATGAGACCATGGTGCTCGACGGCAAGGTGGGCGAATACCTCGTCATCGCCCGTCGCAAGGACTTCCATTGGTATGTGGGTGCCATCACCAACTGGGAGGAACGCGACATCGAAATCGACCTCGGTGTGCTGCCCAACTTCGGCGCCAAGTCGGGCCACATCTTCCGCGACGGTCCCAATGCCAACCGCGTGGCCAAAGACTATGTGTCAGAGCAAGCCCAAATGTGGGGCAACAAGGTGAAAGTGCATCTCGCCAAAGGCGGCGGTGCCGTGATGGTGTTCTAATTCGATGATATTGAGAAAACCACCAAAACAATAATACCATGAAAAGACACATCATTCTTGCTCTTATTGCATTGACATTGGTTTCGTGCGGTGGAGCACAACAACAAAACCTGTCAAATGAAAAGTTGATCGACAATTTCGCAGCACTTGTCGACACACCAGCAACTGAAAACCCAGACGAGAACACTTTTCCCGAACTGGTGTTCGAAGACTTTGACTTCGAAAAAGCAGACGACAACGAATCTGTTGTCGTCCCACAAGTGCTGCTGAATGCCCAAAAGATGATAATCAATGGGAAGCAAGTAAAGATTACCGATGGAAAGAAAGAAATAACCGCACAGATAGACCTTAAAGAAAGCTATGAAGATATTAGTTCTGACGGGGTTTATTCTTGGGTGTTTAATACTAAAGATAACGACGCCCTACCAAAAGTGAACTATATTTCCATCGAGACCAACTATCCCGTGGAGCACATGGAGCAGATGCAACCCTATATGGGCGCCGAACACGCTCCACTTAAAATTACCGTCGACAACATTGGCAACTACTATCCCAAGCGCTTTAACCAATGGAAGGACATTAGACGCAAATTGTTGGCCAATTGTCCTTCCAACGGAGAGTATTACGACAACATGGATTGGGCAAATAGCGATCAAACCACAGAAGGCTTGGAAGCCTTACGAAGCATTGATGGAGACATCAACCACGACGGCATCGATGATTTGGTCCGATATGGCTCTAAATCTAAAACCATCACGGTTTATTGCTTTGACGCAAAAAACAATGTGATATATGAAAAAACTTTCACTGTTCAGAACGAGTATGCAAAGAGTTTTCTTGAGGGTGTTTCAATCTATGAAGATGGCACAATAGTTATTGAAACCGAGTGGATCAATAATCGCGGCGCTTCTGGCGGTGATGATTACACAGTTCGTTATCAAGATGACGATTTGTATCTCATCGGATATGACTGCCAATACGAACCCTATACTATAGAATCGTACAATTTATTGACATACCAAAAGGAAACCGAATCTGGCATCAACGACGAGGAGAAGAGGAGAACAACATCCACCCTCAAAAAACTTCCTCTCAAAAAACTCTCCGACATCAAAATCGGCCAATATCATTGCGAAGATTACTAAAGAAAAGAATAACAAACAACCATTACAATAACTTACTTATGTCAAACTAATAACGAAAGGAACAAACTATGATTAATCTGATTGGAAAATGGAAAGCTGCAGAGATGATTGATTTCAACGCAGAAAAAGGCACTATGGATTGGGCCAAGGTAGAAGACATCCTTGCAAAGGACGATCTCGACAAGGACACACGCTTTATGGCCAATATGGTGTATGTGTTCGGCGAAGACGGCACGATTACCATGTTGACTCCCTTGCCTGAAGGTGTCAGCCAAGCCGAAGTGGATGCTGCCGTGAAGGCCGGCCAACTTGAATTAAGAGACGGCATGATGTTCATGGGAGAACAGCATTGGAAGGTCGAAGACGGAAAGAATATGACCGATACGGGCCTCGAAGGCGAATTGCTGGGCGAGAAGGTTGGCCCGTGGGAGGAAGTCAAAGAAATCGATGAAAACACCATCCAGATAATGCTTTATCGCTTGAAGAAAGTCTAACTTGGTGATAGACATCTTTTTCGAGAAAGAGTATTGGGTGGTGGATTTCCTGCCCAAACAGGTTCCAGAAGATGCCGGGGGAAGGTTTTTCTCCGTAGAAGACTATTATCTAGAGCCATCGCGCTATGTTGTCCTACGGGAACGGTTCTCCGACATCCTGTTGAAGTTGTATTGTTACTATGATTTGCGTTTGTTCATAGGCGACGACACCGAAGGCCTCGTCAACCCAGAACCAGAGAGGCTCGCCGACCTTGTCAAAGGCAATCAGGATAATTTATGCATCCTCGTCGGCACATCAGAAGCCCTCATTACTTTGAGCCGCGACGACACTTGTATGACCGTTTACGCGCCCGCCGAAGAATTGCTGGAACTAATTCGGGCACTTGCGGGGGCGGTGGGATTGTTTGTTTGGAAACCAGCCGTTCAATCTGATATGTAATCCAGAACGAACAATAAACATTTGATAAACAAATCATCATGAAATATCGACTTATATTCTTTGTCGCGCTTGCAGCAACATCCCTATTGCTTTTCGCCTGCAACGACAAGCTCAACATCACCATCACCAACCCCAATGTGGAGCAGCAATTTCACGAGCAGCCTTTGGCCACGGCGCAGCCGCACTTCAGTTGGAATTATGGAACCGACCGCCGAAGTGATGAAGAAAATCCAACCACGGAAAGTGAGGTCATGCAGCAAAACTACCGCATCATCGTGGCAACTACCAATGAAAATGCCGAAAAGAATATCGGCGACCTTTGGGATTCAGGCGTGGTTCCTTCAAGCCAGATGCTTTACATCCCTTACGCAGGCAAGGAATTGAAAAGCCGCGACAAAGCCTATTGGAAAGTTATCACGACGGTGACGGCCAAAGGTGGAAAGAAAGCCAAGCTTGCAAGCAATGTCAAGTCGTTTGAAATCAGTCTGTTGAACCAAGAGGATTGGCAAGCCAAATGGATTGGCCATGAGTTTGAGGATGATGTGCTGGTAGGGAAAACCCGATTGGCAGCGCGTTATCTCCGAAAGGAATTTGAGCTCAAAGACGACATTAAAGAAGCACGGCTCTATGTCAGTGGAATGGGCGTTTATAGTGCCTACCTCAATGGACGGGAAATCGCACCCGAGGAACTGCTGAAACCGACGCTTTCATGGTACTCAAAACGCGTGTATTTCAACACCTACGATGTGACCGAGATGCTCCAGCAAGGCGACAACGCCATGGGCATCATCCTTGAAGGCGGACGTTATACTTCCCTTCGCTACAACGCCGCCAACCCCAATTGGGACGGCACTGATCATGTGTTTGGCTTCGGCACACCACGACTGCTGCTGCAACTTGAAGTGACCTATAAGGACGGCCAAAAGGAGACCATCGTCAGCGATAAGACCTGGAAGATTACCAACCGTGGCCCCATCCGAACCGCCAACGAATGGGATGGCGAAACCTACGACGAAAATTTTGAGTTTACACCCGCATGTCATTGGCTACGCCGAATGCATAGCATTTCCGAGGATTTAATCGGCATAGATACACTCGCCTCGAAGGCTCGGCATGACATGCCGATTAAATCCGAAGCGAATCTATGCGGGTGGGCAGAATCAGGCTACGACGACAATGCTTGGCTCCAAGCCGAACTCGTAGAAGCACCCGAAGGTCAACTCAGCCCTCAGCCCAATCCCAACATCACCGTGATGGAGAAACTGAAACCCGTCAGCGTGTTCCAAAAAGGCGACAAATGGTACCTCGACATGGGCCAAAACATGGTCGGCAGCATCGATATGAAGGCTCGTGGGCAGCAACCCGGTGATACTATCACCCTACGCTTCGCCGAACTTCTCACCCCCGACAGCCTTCTCTATACCACCAACCTACGCAGTTCAGAGAACATCGACCGCTACATTTGTGGTGTACAGACGTTGCGCGCAACGTCTCTACCTATTTCATGGCATCCGATGTTCGTGTATCACGGCTTCCGCTACGTTGAAATCTCCGGCCTGCGCGAGGCACCCAATATGGACGACTTCGAGGGCTGTGTCATCTATGATGAGATGCCCGTGACCGGTTCGTTTGAGACCTCCAACGAGATCATCAACGCAGTGTACCACAATGCCTTTTGGGGCATTCGCGGCAACTACCGCTCCATGCCCACCGACTGCCCGCAACGCGACGAACGATTGGGCTGGACGGGTGACCGCACTACGGGCAACTATGGCGAGTCGTACATATTCGACAACCACCAACTCTACGCCAAATGGCTCACCGATGGCGAAGACAGCCAATGGGACAATGGCTCATTGGCCAATGTCATCCCGCCCTATTGGCGTGGCTACACCGACAACATGACCTGGCCTGGTGCCATGGTCACCGTGACGGACATGCTCTACACCCGTTTCGGCGATGTGGAGCCCATCCGCCAACACTATGCGGCTTGGAAGAAATGGATGCTGCACATGAAGAACGACTACATGCGGGCTGGCCTCATGCCTCGCGACACCTACGGCGACTGGTGCATGCCGCCCGAGTCGCTCGAGCTCATCCACTCCAACGACGCAACCCGCATCACCGATGCGACGGTCATCTCCACACCATTCTACTGCTACCTCTGCGGCAAGATGGCCAAGTTCGCCGAGATATTAGGCTTCGCCGAAGATGTGACCTTCTTCCAGAAGGAAATCACCACCTCTACCATCGCCTTTAACGACAAGTATTTCAACCGCGTGACGGGTGTCTACGCCAACAACACCGTCACAGCTAACATCCTGCCGTTGTGGTTCGGAATGGTGCCCAAAGGTTTGGAAGACAAGGTGATGAATAGCATCGTGGACAAGACCATGAACGAATGTGGCGGCCATGTGTCGACGGGCGTCATCGGCATCCAGCAGCTGATGCGTTGCCTGACGGAATATGGCCATGGTGACCTCGCCCTCAAGATTGCGTCTAACGATACCTATCCCAGTTGGGGCTATATGTATCGTAATGGTGCCACCACCATCTGGGAACTTTGGAACGGCAACACCGCCGACCCCGCCATGAACTCGGGCAACCATGTCATGCTGCTCGGCGACCTCATCCTTTGGGAATACGAATACCTCGGTGGCATCCGTGCCTTGGAGCCTGGCTACAGCAAAATCCAACTCAAGCCTTATCCCATAGAGGGACTGGACTTTGTGAACTGTGCTTACAACTCTGTTTCAGGCCGCATAGAAAGCAATTGGAAACGCGAGGGCAACCGCTTTGAATGGGATATTGTCATTCCTGCCAACACCACAGCAGAGGTCTGTCTGCCTACGACAAACGGTTATGAGGTGAAAACCTACGGCAGTGGGGAATACCATTTGACTTCTGAGCTGTAATTAAAAATCGCTCGAATAAGTCATTCCTGCATTGGCAAGTGCGTTGGCAAGGAATCTATATGAGAGCGATTTTATAAATCCACAATAACAAAAAATTACTCAGCGGGCTCTGTGGTTTGTGCAGTTTCTTCGGTGCCAAACCAAGCATTCAGGGTTTCGTCCACTTTGGCATTGATTTCGGGCGTAATCTTGTTCTGCACCTTCTTGACCACATACAGCACAGCCAGACCTTCGTCCAAAAGGCCTAAGATACGGTGTGCCTTGAAGGGAATCAAACTGAAGGGCATGACGGTGTAAAAGATAGCGCCCACAATCAAGGCTTTCTCAAGCGTAGTGGTCTCGCCCATGGTCAGCACATAATAAAGCTGAAGCAAGGGCTTGGTAGCCACACGGCCTGCCTTTTTGGCATAAACGCCAATTTTGCCGAAGACATCGGATGACTTGGCTTTCCAATCGACACCTTTCAGCTTTTCCAATTGTTTATTGATGTCTTTACCAGCAATGGCGTATGCCAGGATAGTGATGCAAATGATGGTGATGATCATATCAATTCATTTTTAAGTTAGTGTCTTTTCGTGCCACAAATATTATTCCATTATTCATTATGTCATGACTTCACGCGACCAGGGTTCTCGGCGATGAACTTGCTCCAATCGGGACGACGGTGCGCCTTGGCTTTCTCGGTGGTGTGTTTGGTGTAGTTTACGTCCTTACCCTTCGAGATAGAATGGCACACGGCGGCGGCCACGGCATCGGTGGCATCGAAAAACTCGGGGTCCTCGTCAGTTTTCAGGATGAAATGCACCATTTTGGCCACCTGTTCCTTTGAGGCATTACCATTGCCCGTGATGGTCTGCTTGATGGTCTTGGGCGAATATTCAAAGATGGGGATGTCACGATAGAGCGCAGCGGCCATGGCCACACCTTGGGCGCGACCCAGTTTCAGCATCGACTGTACATTCTTCCCAAAGAACGGAGCCTCAATAGCCAACTCATCAGGATGGTATTCGTTGATGATTTCCAAGACACGCTCGAAGATCTTCTTCAGCTTGAGCGCCTGATTCGCCAACTTCTTCAAGTTGATGACACCCATCGTGATGAGTTCCATTTTCTTACCCTGCTCACGGATAACGCCGTAACCCATCACCATGGTGCCCGGGTCGATGCCTAATATGATTTTCTCTTGGTCCATTTTAATCTTATTTATCCAAACAACTCCGCACCCAACTCATACACCGAAGCCACAGGAACAATCTGAATCTTAAAGCGCTTTGTATCCAAGCCTTTGGCATTGTATTTTGAGACAAAAATCTTCTCGAAACCTAATTTGTCGGCTTCAGCGATGCGGGCTTCGATGCGGGTGACGGCACGAATCTCACCAGAAAGACCTACCTCAGCAGCGAAGGCATAGCGTGACGGGATGGGAATGTCAGCATTCGAGGAAAGCACGGCGGCGATGACGGCCAAATCAATGGCGGGGTCGTCCACATGGAGACCACCTGCAATGTTCAGGAACACGTCTTTTATGGAGAGACGGAAGCCCGCACGTTTTTCCAACACGGCCAACAACATATTCATCCTGCGGATGTCGAAACCCGTAGCGGAACGTTGTGGCGTGCCGTAGGCCGCGCTGCTCACCAAGGCCTGCGTCTCGATGAGCATGGGGCGTTGCCCTTCCATGGTGGCGGCGATGGCGATGCCGCTCACTTCCTCATCGCGTTGCGAGAGCAGGATCTCGCTGGGGTTGGTCACCTCGCGGAGGCCCGTGGCGTTCATCTCGAAGATGCCCAACTCGGAGGCCGATCCGAAGCGGTTCTTGATGGTACGCAGGATGCGGAAACCATAGTGGCGGTCGCCCTCGAACTGCAAAACGGTATCTACTATATGCTCCAAGATTTTCGGTCCGGCGATGCTGCCGTCCTTGGTGATATGGCCGATGAGGAACACCGGCACCTGATAGGCCTTGGCAATCTTGTTCATCTCGGCGGCTGTCTCACGGATTTGTGAGAGGCTGCCCGCCGTGGCATCCACGTAGGGCGATTCGAGCGTCTGTATGGAGTCGACAATCACGATGTCGGGCTGCACGTTCTTGAAGTGCTTCAGGATTTCTTGTGTGTTGGTCTCAGTGAGGATGAGGCAGTCGGTGTTGTGGATGCCGATACGCTCAGCGCGCATCTTGATTTGGGTCTGGCTCTCCTCGCCCGAGATATACAGAATCTTTCTACCCGCCAGTTGCAAGGCTGTCTGCAAGAGTAAGGTCGACTTGCCGATGCCAGGCTCACCGCCTACGAGAGTCAAAGAACCAAGCACCAGACCACCGCCGAGCACGCGGTTGAGCTCTTCATAAGGCAGTATGATGCGTTGTTCTTTGGCGTTGCCGATTTCCTTGATGGGCGTAGGCAGGCCCTTGTCCATCTCCAGCCCGACGCTTTTCTTCACCGATTTGCTGTCCTTCCCCGTGACCACGGTCTCTTCCACGCAGGTGTTCCATGCGCCACAGGCATGGCATTTACCGAACCATTTCGGCGACTCATTGCCGCATTCCTTGCAGAAAAAAGTGGTTTTTTCTTTTGCCATTGATTTATCCGTTTATGCCGCAAAAATAAGAAAAACGACCCGTAAAAGAATAGAGTCTGAGATTTTTCCTATTTTTGCCCAAAATCAGGAGGTTGGATGATCAAACGTTTACTCACCATCATTGTGTTGCTCTTCTCCTTGCAGGCATTCAGCCAGCAGGGCGATGTGATGTTGTGTGAGGGCTTCTTCAACCCCTGGTTGGAGGAAGGCTGGGATGCCAAGGGCGACGACTGGGTGGTGTGGTACATCTCCAACACCTGCTTTGCCGGATGCAAGCCGCATGAGATGCAGATGTATCCCGACTTCAACTTCAACGGCACCACCCGCCTCGTGACCCCTATCGTGGATCTGGGAAAATACGATTTCGTCAACTTCCAGTTCAACCACAGCCTCGAAGCCACACATGGCGAGATCAATGCCCAAATCGGCATCGGCATCTCGCAAAACGGCGAGGACTGGGAGAGCATCTGGGAAGACACCGTGACGGGTAGCATCGCGCAAAGCCAATACCTACTTACCTTCGACATGGAGGAATGGACCACTAAAGAGCCACAGTTCTGTCTTTATTTCTCCGGCAACGGCGCCAATGTCAACAGCTGGTTTATCGACAATGTCATCATCTATGCCGCCAAGAAAAACAAATACGGCAACATCGAAGACGTTGACGAGGGTGGCTTTGTGGCTTCGCGTTCCCATATCCTCAGCCTGAAAGGTCCCAATGCGGGTTCCGTCACGAAATTCTCCACTTTGCGGAGGTCGCGTAACCGCTATGCCAGAGTGGTTGAAGGCCGACAAAAGAGGTGGTGGCAATTCTGGAAAAAATAACACATGAAACTCAAGAAAACGACATCAGTCCTGTTGCTGTTGCTTATGACCTTCACCGTCATGGCGCAGAACTTCACAGATAGCAATCTACCCATCGTGGTCATCGAGACCGACGGCGGCGTCAACATCCCTGACGAGCCTAAAGTGCTGGGTACGATGAAGATCATTTGGCATCAGGACGGCTCACGCAACTACATGAGCGATATCGACAATCCCGAGTTGCTCAACTACGACGGACGCATCGGCATCGAGCGGCGTGGCAGCTCGTCACAGACCATGCTCAACAAGAAGCCCTATGCTCTTGAAACCCGCGAAGATGATGACATTACAAACAGAAATGTCAGCATCTTAGGCATGCCAGAAGAGAACGACTGGGTGCTCAACTCCTTGGCTTTCGACCAGACCGGGATGCGCGACGTGTTGGCATACGAACTCTCGAACCGTCTTGGACAATATGCCTCGCGAAGTGTGTATTGCGAGGTGGTCATCAACGGCGACTACAAGGGGCTTTACGCCTTCATGGAGAAAATCAAACCCGACAAGAACCGCGTCAACATCGAGGAGATGGATGAGACATGCAACAACTATCCTGAGGTAACTGGAGGCTATATCACCAAAGCCGACAAGACCACTGGCGGCGACCCCATAGCCTGGACGATGCAAGGCTATGGTGGCGGCTGGTGGGGCAACAGCACCGACTTCATCCATCATTATCCCAAGCCCGCCGATATTACCAATGCGCAACACAACTATATCCATGGTGTGTTTACCGACCTCGCCGCAGTGGCCAACCAACACAATACGTCCATTACGTCGGGCATCCCATCCGTCATCGACATCCCTTCCTTCGTTGACTTTATGATGATTGCGGAATATACCTCCAACGTGGATGTCTATTCCTTAAGCACCTTCTTCCATAAAGACAGACTCGGTAAACTGCGCGCTGGCCCTGTCTGGGATTACAACCTGGCTTTCGGTTACGATGCCTTCGGCAACCGCAGCAGATACGACGTGTGGCAGTTCAACAACCAAGACAACAACGGTCCAAAGTTTTGGAAAGACCTGTTCGACACCGACCTCTTCCGTTGTTATATGGCCAAGCGCTGGTTTGAGTTGACCGAGCCCGGACAGCCTTTGAATTATGATTTCGTCTGCAATCGTATTGACGAAATCGACGCCTTGATCACTGAAGCTATTCCTCGCGACAACCAACGCTGGAACCAGATGTCGCAACACACTCAATATGTGAATAACATGAAAACCTGGCTACAGCAGCGTATCAATTGGCTGAACCAACACATAGGCGCATACGAAGGCTGCGCCGACGTCGACCTACCGCCTTTGGTGATCTCCAAAATCCATTATCATCCCATGGATTGGTGGAATATCGACGGTGACTTGTTTGAATTCATCGAAATCACTAACAACGGTGACGAGGAAGTGGACTTGACGGGCATGTATTTCCGCGAGTTGGGTGTCACCTATACATTCCCCGAACACGCCCATATCGAAGGCCACCAAGCCGTCATTTTATGCTCCGATTCACTGATGTTCACGGAGTTTTACAACACGACGCCTTTCGGGCAATACACGCGCAAACTCTCCAACAAGTCAGAGAACCTCGTGCTGGCCGATGCTTGGGGTAATGTTATCGATCAGGTGTGTTATTCCGATAGCCTGCCCTGGCCCATGGAAGCCGACGGCGAAGGACCATACCTCGAACTGAAAGACCTCGATTCCGACAATAGTTTGCCTGAAAACTGGACCACTGGCGACGACTTGACAGGCATAAAAGAACACGCTGGCTCTCCTTTGGTTTCGCTGTATCCCAACCCAACCCATGGTGAAGTGCATATCATGAAGGTGGACGTCGCCAAGGTGCAGGTGTATAACACCATGGGGCAATTGGTAAAGACCTTTGGTGAAGGCAACGACATCAATCTTTCAGGCCTTCCGGAAGGACTTTATTTCCTACTCGTCACCGACAAAAGTGGTGACACAGTCGTAGCCAAAATAACCAGGAAATAACCAGGAAAACTTCACAATTCTTCCTCAAACTTGATGTCCTTCACATTCAGTTGAAGGTTGGTCTTGCCCTGCCATGTGTTGTATTCCAGATGGTAGCAGATGCTGAAATGCTCGCCGTTGTGAATGCGGTCGAAGAGGTCGCCTTTTTGGAAGGCGATGCCCGAAAACGGAGCCACGCCCTGCTCTATATCGCCGGGTTGCGACACGGTGAGTTTGAGGTGACGGTGGCCGCCCACGGGACGTGATCCGCCAGCGTCGATGACATTGTCGGTCCAGAAAACAGGAGCCATATTGCCCGGACCAAATGGGGCAAACTGGTTGAGGATACGCATAAACTTAGCCGTGATGTCGCTGAAGTTGATCTTCAAATCCACTTCCAACTCAGGGACAAAGTCTTCGTCCACCAGATGTTCGCTGACATAGGCCTCGAAACGACGGCGGAACTCGGGCAGGTTTTCGGGTTTCATCGACAGACCCGCTGCATATTTATGTCCACCAAAGTGTTCCAACAAATCGGAGCAATGGTCGATGGCATCGTAGATATCGAAACTCCTGATGGAACGCGCCGAGCCTGTGACGAGGCCGTTGGCGCGGGTCAGGACGATGGTCGGACGGTAATAATAATCGGTGAGTCGCGAAGCCACGATGCCGATGACGCCACGGTGCCATTTCGCGTTGAAGACCACGGTGCTCTTGGCGTCTTTCAACTCTTGGTCGGCGGCAATCATATCCAAGGCCTCCTCGGTGATGCGGTTGTCGAACTCACGACGTTCGTCGTTGAGGTCGTTGATGGACGCAGCCAGTTTTTCGGCATGTTCCTTCTTGTCGGCGATGAGCAGGCGTACCGAGTCGGAGGCTTTGGCGATACGACCAGCAGCATTGATGCGAGGTCCGATAAGGAAGACCAAGTCACTGATAGTCAACTCTCTGGTCAGCACATTCTCCTCGTCGTCAAGTTGGTCCTCATCACGGCGATAGATGTTGGCATGCTGTAGTATGGCTTCGATGCCCGGACGTGGGTTTTTATTGAGTTGCTTGAGGCCAAAATAAGCCAACACGCGGTTCTCGCCCGTGATAGGCACGATGTCGGCGGCGATACTCACGGCCAAGAGATCGATGAGCTCGTAGACCTTTTCGATGGTGCCCAAGCCTTTCATGGAAAGGGCGGTGACCAACTTGAAGCCTACGCCACAACCCGACAACTCATCGTAAGGATAGGTGCAGTCAGGACGTTTGGCATCGAGCACTGCCACAGCATTCGGGATGGTGTCGCCAGCACGATGGTGGTCGCAGATGATGAAGTCGACACCCTTTTCGTTGGCATAATCCACACGTTCGTTGGCCTTGATGCCGCAGTCGAGGGCGATGACAAGTTTGAAGCCGTTTTCAGCCGCATAGTCAATGCCTTTATAGGAGATGCCATAACCCTCTTCATAACGATCAGGGATGTAGAACTCAATCTTTTTCTTCTTGAAGAAAGGCTTCAGGTAGGTGTAGACCACAGCCACGGCCGTCGTGCCGTCCACGTCGTAGTCGCCATAGATCAGCACCTTCTCGCCTTCGTTGATGGCGCGAAGCACACGATCGACAGCCTTGTCCATGTCCTTCATGAGGAAAGGATCGTGGAGTTGCGAGAGCGAAGGACGGAAGAAAGTCTTGGCTTCCTCGTAGTTGGTGATTCCGCGTTGGACAAGCAAAGTGGCAAGGTTCTCATCGATATTGAGCACCTTGACAATTTCATCAACTTGCTGTTTGTCAACAGGTTGGTTTAAAATCCACTTTGTTTCCATCCTCGTAGTTTTGAATCGGTAAAAATAAGAAGAAAAACGATACGAATTACTGGTTTTTGTAGTTTATAATCGTTTTTTCTTTTATGCCATTCATTTTCAGTGGATTATTTTTTTCTGTTTTCATTGTGATTCTACATAACGAACGGCGCTGAAAAAAGTTGAAAATTGTTGAAATCTTTGTTCAAAAAAAATGCTTTTATGTCTTGCGCGGTTTGTAGTTTTTTGGTATTCTTGCAGTTTAAAATCACCTAAATTTTACACCCTTGAAAAAAATTAGAACTGCTTTAATATCAGTATTTTATAAAACGGGCATCGACACCATCGTCGACTTGTTGAAACAAAATGGCGTACAGATATACTCCACAGGAGGCACCTATGACTTTATCAAGCCGCTCGACCCTACGGTGAAGACCGTCGAGTCGCTCACGGGCTATCCGTCCATCTTGGGCGGCCGCGTGAAGACCCTCCATCCCAAAGTGTTTGGCGGCATCCTGGGTCGCACCCAGCTTGAGTCGGACCAAAAGGAGATGCAGGAATACGACATCCCGCCGTTCGACCTCGTCATCGTCGACCTCTATCCTTTCGAGGAGACCGTGGCCAACACAGACGACGCCAGCAAGATCATTGAGAAGATCGACATCGGTGGCATCTCGCTTATCCGCGCTGGTGCCAAGAACTTCAACGATGTGCTGATCGTGCCTTCGCAGAAATACTACGGCGAGCTCATCCAGTTGCTCAAAGACCAGCAGGGTGAGACCTCTATCGACGACCGCCGCCGTTTTGCCGCCTATGCCTTTGGCGTGAGCTCGCACTACGACAGCGCCATCATGAATTGGTTCGTGAAAGACAACGACAGCAAGCCTCTGCGCATTACCGAAGAGGAAGGCACCACGCTCCGCTATGGCGAGAACCCACACCAGAAGGGCACCTTCTATGGCGACCTGGATGCCATGTTCGAAAAACTCCACGGCAAAGAATTGTCGTACAACAACCTGCTTGACCTCGACGCAGGCCTCAACCTCATCCGTGAGTTCGACGAGCCCACCTTCGCCATCCTCAAGCACAACAACCCCTGCGGCATCGCTTGTCGCCCGACTGTGAAAGAAGCCTATCTGGCTGCTTTGGCTGGCGACCCCGTGTCGGCCTTCGGTGGTGTGTTGGTATGCAACCGCCCCATCGACCTCGAAGCTGCCGAAGAGATCAACAAGCTCTTCATCGAAGTCATCGTGGCACCCAAGTATGAAGACGGCGTGCTCGACCTGCTCTTCTCGAAGAAGAACCGCGTGGTGTTGCGCCTGAAAGCCGACCAATACAGACCTCAGACGGTGAAGACTGCCTTGAATGGCTTCCTCGTGCAGGACCGCGACCTCCACACGGAGACCGCTGCCGACTTCAAGGTCATCACTACCAAGGCACCCGCTGCCGACGAGGTGGACGACATGATCTTCGCCAACAAGATTGTGAAGCACAGCCGCTCAAACGCCATCGTCCTCGCCAAAGGCAAACAGCTCTTTGCCTCGGGCATCGGACAGACCTCACGCGTGGATGCCCTGCGCCAAGCCATCGAGAAGGCCCGTTCGTTCGACTTCGACCTGAAGGGTGCCGTGTTGGCATCCGATGCCTTCTTCCCCTTCAAGGACTGCGTTGAGCTGGCCCACAAAGCCGGCATCACCGCTATCGTACAGCCCGGCGGCTCGGTGCGCGACCAAGAGTCCATCGACTGCTGCAACGAAAACCACATCAGCATGGTATTTACCGGATTTAGACACTTTAGACATTGATTAACTGACAACTGAAAACTAATAACTGAAGACTATGGGAGCATTTTCATTCCTCAACAAAGAAATCGCTATTGACCTTGGTACGGCCAACACGATCATCATATACAACGACAAGGTAGTCGTTGACGAGCCCTCCATCGTGGCCTTGCAACGCGACACGAGAAAGATTATCGCCGTCGGCAAGCGTGCTATGATGATGCACGGCAAGACCCACGAAAACATCAAGACCATCCGCCCGCTGCGCGACGGCGTCATCGCCGACTTCCAAGCCGCAGAGTACATGATGCGCGAGATGATCAAGATGATCAATTTCAAGAACACCCTGTTTCCGCCCAGCCTGAAGATGGTCATCTGCATCCCTTCGGGTATCACCGAGGTGGAAGAGCGCGCCGTGAAGGACTCGGCCGAACAGGCGGGCGCCAAAGAAGTGCGTCTGATCCACGAGCCTATGGCCGCTGCCATCGGTATCGGCATCGACGTGCTTGAGCCGACGGGTAACATGATTATCGACATCGGTGGCGGTACCTCCGAAATCGCCGTCATCGCCTTGGGTGGCATCGTCAACAACAAGTCCATCCGTATCGCTGGTGACGACTTCACCGCCGACATCGAAGAATACATGCGTAAGCAACACAACATCATCGTGGGCGAGCGCACCGCCGAACGCATCAAGATTGAAGTCGGTGCCGCCATTCCGCAACTCGACAACCCGCCCGATGACTATGCTGTGCAAGGTCGCGACATGCTGACGGGTATCCCGAAGGAAATCCGCGTCAACTACGCCGAGATCGCCCACTGCCTCGACAAGAGCATCATGAAGATCGAGACCGCCGTGTTGAATGCCCTCGAGCAGACCCCGCCTGAGCTGTCGGCCGATATCTACCGCACGGGTATCTACCTCACTGGTGGTGGCGCCCTGTTGCGTGGCTTGGACAAGCGCCTCAACGCAAAGACCAAGCTGCCCATCCATGTGGCCGAAGACCCGCTCCGCGCCGTTGCCCGTGGTACCGGCATTGCCCTGAAGAACTTCGACCGCTTCACCTTCCTGATTAAGTGATGAACAACCTCGGGAGTTTTATCATCAAGCATCATTTCGTCATCCTCTTTATCCTATTGGAGGTGATATCTATCCTGCTGCTTGCCCGAAGCCAGAACTTCCACCGTAACCGCTTGGTCAACACGACTAACGACGCCGTGGGAAAGGTCTACGAATGGAGCAGCGAGGTAGGCAATTATTTCAGGTTGAACACCGCCAACAAACAGTTGGCTGAAGAGAATGCCATGCTTAGAAAGCAGCTCTCCGTGGTTTACGACACCACTTCGTGCACCTACGACATCCTCAACGGCGACACGCTGTACGAGTATATCCCCGCCCAAGTTGTCAACAACAGCACCACCCAAGCCAACAACTATATTATTATTAATAAAGGTACGGCTGACGGCATCGCGCGTGATATGAGCGTGATGTCGACAGAAGGTATTGTCGGCGTGGTGATTGACGTGAGCCGACACTATGCGTCCATTATGAGCTTGCTCCACAGCAAGTCGGTGGTCGGCGTACGCATCAAGGAAAGCCAGGAACTCGCCAGCTTAAAGTGGGAGACCAACAACTACCGCTACGGCATGGTGGAAGACATCCCCACCCACATCGTCCTGAAACAAGGCGACACCATCCTCACCAGCTCCCATTCCTACATCTTCCCCGAAGACCTGATGGTGGGTACCGTGGAGGAGTTCTACCCCACCGCCGTCGACGCACTCAACAGGGCCAAGATACGGTTTGCCACTGACTTCGCCACCTTGAGACACGTCTATGTAATCAATGATTTGCACAAACCCGAGCTTGACTCACTAAAAGCTAGATTCCAATGAACAAGACCGTGCTTCAGATCATCCGCTTTGTGGTGCTTGTGCTGTTTCAGGTGCTGGTCATCAACCATATCCGTTTGGGCGGTTATGTGCACCCGCATATCTACCTGATATTTATCATGCTGCTGCCATTCAACACCCCGAAATGGCAACTCTTGGTGTTAGGTTTTGTCTTGGGTCTGTCCATCGACCTCTTCACAGGCACACCCGGACTTCACGCTGGGGCCACCACGCTGATGGCTTTCTGCAGGCCCTCCATCATCAAACTCGTCTCGGGTAACTTGAAATTCGAAAACATCCAAGAACCGAGCTTGGGACAAATCGACGGCATGTGGATGTTCAGATACGTGCTATGCATGGTGTTTGTTCATCATTTTGCACTCTTCTTCCTCGAGTCGTTCAGCTTCCACCTTATCGGTCAGGTATTGCTGCGCATCTTGCTCAGCGTACCCGTCTCGATTTTCCTCATCATGATGATCCTCTACATCTTCAAGAGAGAAAAGAAAAAAGAATAACACCCTCAACAACAGAATACTATGAAAAGAAACCTTTTATTCCTGATTGCAGTGGCTTTCATCATGACGGCCTGCAACCAAAACAAAAACTTCAACGTCAACGTCAGCCTGGCCAATGGTAACGACAAGACCGTCTACCTTCAAAAGTATGTCGACAACGTGCCTGTCACCATCGACTCAGCCGTCATCGCTGAAGAAAAAGCCGTATTGACTGCACCTATCGACAACCCACAAATCCTCTATGCCTTAAAGATCAAGGGGCAGCGTGGTTCCATGCCTTTCTTCGCCGACAACAAGGACGTCGCTTTTGTGGGCGACCTCAACAACCCACAAGCCGTGGAGATCATGGGCTCGGAAACACAGGCTGAACTGGATGCCTACAACGACCAGTTGGATGAGATCAACATGCAGATTCGCGACCTCTATGCCGTAATGCAACAGGCCTTCTCCGACAACGACTCCATCAAGATGGACTCGCTCAACAAAGTCGGCACGGCTCTGATGGAACAACAGGACAACTTCCGCGACGAGTACATCAAGGCTCATCCCGAGAGCTTCGTCACACATTACATCCTCGATGGAGTGAAACAAGACTATCCTCTCGACCAGCTGAAAGACCTGATGGCCGGCTTCACCACCGAATCCATCTATCGTGACCACCTCAACGACTATGTGGCCAAACAAGAACGCCTCGAAGTGGGTCAGCCTTTCATCGACTTCACGCTGCAAACCAAAGACGGCGAGGATGTCACCCTTTCAGAAAAAATCGCCCAAAACAAGCTCACATTGGTTGACTTCTGGGCTTCGTGGTGCGGACCCTGCCGTCACGAGAACCCCGTCGTGAAAGCTGCCTACGAGAAATACCATGAACTTGGTTTTGAGGTTGTCGGCGTCAGCGTCGACCAAGACGAAGCCGCTTGGCTGAAGGCCGTTGAGGAAGACGAGCTGCCTTGGATGCAGGTGCGCGACAGCGAAGACAAAGTCAGCGAAGACTATATGATTTATTACATCCCGTCCAACTTCCTCTTCGACCAGAATGGTACCATGATTGCCAAAGGCTTGAGAGGCGAAGACCTGGAGGCAAAACTGGCTGAAATCCTGAAATGATGAAAACGAGAATCCTTCTTGTCGCAATAGCGGCACTGTTGTTGGCCGCCTGCAACACCAAGCCTGAGACGAAGACCTTCAAGGTCAATGTGAACCTTGCCAATGCCGATGGCAAGACCGTCTATCTGCAAAAAGATGGACAAGTGCTCGACTCGGCCGTCATCGAAAACTGGGATGCCGTGTTCAACACGCCCGTTTGCGACGACAACGAGATGTATGGCATCACGCTGCAAGGCTGGCGCCGCCCCTTCCCGTTCTTCACCGACAATGTGGACGTGACCCTCGAAGGCGATGCGCAAAACCCCAACGCCATCCTCGTGAAAGGCTCGGAGTCGCAAGACCGACTCAACGCCTTCACCCAGAGCTACAACGACCTTGAAGCCAAGTTGGAAGCCGACAGCACGATGGCCCAAGCCGATAAGGACGAGGTCCTGAAGATGCACTGCTTCGACTATGTGTGGGAAAACCCCACCGACCCCGTGGCGCATTACGTGATGTATCGCTACAAATGGGCTTTCGGTCCCTGCGAGTTGCGCACGATGATCGACAACATCCATCATGCCGACAGCACCTTGACCACCAAGAATTTGGCTATGGCCGAGGAGTATGTGGAGAAGCAAGAGCGCGTGCAGGCGGGTCAGCCCATTATCGACTTCACCCAAAACGATGCTGAAGGCAACCCTGTGACCCTTTCACAGCTGGCTGAAGGAAAACTGCTGCTCGTCGACTTCTGGGCTTCGTGGTGCCCCGACTGCCGCAAGGCCAATCCCGATGTGGTGGCAGCCTATCAAAAGTTCCACGACCAAGGCTTCGACGTGCTTGGTGTGTCGTTCGACACCAACAAAGAAGCTTGGCTCGCCGCCATCGAGAAGGACGGCCTCACTTGGACCCACGTCAGCGACCTGCAAGGCTGGGGCAACGCCGCCGGAGCTTTGTACGCCATCTCCTTCATTCCACAAAACGCCCTCATTAAGGACGGCATGATTGTCGCCCGTAATTTGGAAGGGGAGGAGTTGATGGATGAGATTGAGCGGCAACTGAAGTAGGAGATTCCCCCGAAGGGGAATCCCTATTGCTTTACGATTCTCTCCGAGAAAGTGTTCCCTTCCTTGTCGGCCATGCGCAGCAAGTAAATGCCTTCGGGCAGACCTTCCACATTGAACCTGTTGGTATTGGTGAAAGACTTGACCTTAACGCCAAGGACATTGTAAACCTGGATTTCGGCAACATCCCTTCCTTCGATGCTCACTATGTCTTTGACGGGATTGGGAAAGATTGCCAGTTGCTGCTCTTCATTGCTCTCGACAGAAAGGTCGGTCCGGACCAAAATCGGGAATCCGTCGTTGACGTTGTTCACGTCAAATCCCCAAACGGCTTGGTCTTGGTTGAGCATCTCAACAAAGGCCTCCTCACGCATTTCTTCCGCACTTTTCGGGGTGCCATACTCATCGCCTGAACAATCATTGAGATAGTAACAATTCTCAATGGTTGTGTTCTCGGGTCGACTAGTGAATCCAAGCAAACATCCAACATGATGGTTCCCTGTGATTTCTCCAACACTATAACTGTTTTTTACTTCACCACGAGTAGAAACAATGCCCAACAAACCGCCAGCGGCAGGATAATAGGTTGACGTGTCGCCCATTGCGGATACATTGCCTGTGTTGTAACAATTGTCGATAATTGCACTGCCAGAACTGGAAAGAATGCCACCACCAAGCCTGCTCGCCTCGATATCGCCTTCGTTGAAACATTCAGAGATTTCAACCGACGACATCATGCCTGCGATTCCACCCACATTGGCACCTCTAAGACGGCCATTATTAGAGCAATTACTGACCACTTTAGCACCTCTCCCCACAATGCCACCAACAGTATTGCCTTCAATGTCAGCACCATTTCTGCAATGAGAGATAGTGACTATTCCGCCATGGCCTACGATGCCACCGCTTTCATTTCCGGTGATATATCCATTGGTGACATAAACATTCTCAATTACTGCAGTGTCTCCCTCCATCCAAGAATCGGCATATCCAAACAAACCTGTATAACCGTCTTCGTTATTAATGTAAATGTTGGAAATGATATGCCCGTTGCCATCAAAATGGCCTTTGAAAGCGGTCTGTGGGCTAAAGCCAACACTATTCAGATCTCCTCTGTCGCAACCATCCTCATCAAATCCTCGGTTATACAAACCAATAGGTATCCATGGTTGGTCTTCGCTGCCGTTTAGGTCGACATCGGTGGTAAGACGGAAATACAAGCCTTGCGTATCGAAATCCTTATTGACCATGTAGGAGAGGAACGCCAGTTGGGCTGCCGTCTCAATCAGATAGGGATCGCCTTCCGTCCCGCTTCCTCTTGTCCATAGTTCTCTGCTGCCGTCCCAAACACTGGTTTGGGCTTCGAGCATAATGCCTGCCAAAAGAAGCATTATCATAATATATAATCTTTTCATCTTATTCATTATTAAATTGTTAGACAGTATGTTATTTTCCAAAGTTGCTGTTGAACAAGTCCCTGATATGGTCAATGATGGCGCCTTTGCGCTCCATTGCCGACTGGCTATCGTTTTTCCATACGGTAATCATCGCACAGTCCAGTTCCTGCATACTCCCACTGACGAAATTGAAGGGTCCTATCGTGGCAAGACCTCTTCTGTCGTTAGGTTGGTTTTCGTTTTGTTCCTCGGTCCAGTATTTATCTTCCGTGTTAAAACCATCGTTGGGGGCGATGCCGTTGGTGCCGAAGTTGCATGGGTCGCTGTCGCCAGGATAGGCAAAATTGCACTCGGGACCCACCGTCTGGGCTCCGCCAAAGCCGTTACCGCCATACTGTAAATGGTTGCCATTTTTCCACATACAACGCAAATAATTGTATTGGTCTTGAGCATTATCGGGTATTCCCGAAGGATTAAAATTGTTTATATACATGAACCCACACAGACCCAACCGCTCGTCATCGACGATGCCGTTGCCGAAATTGAACCCGTTGTAGGCATATTTGTCCAAAGGATGTGCTTCATCGAACAAGGCTTCGCAATCGCCTTCAAAAGCGGGATTATCACGCCCGTCGGCCTCCATATAAGGTCCAGCCAACACTGTGCAGACCTGTACAGGCGGGTTGTCGCCATAAGCCCAAGGCTGTCCTTGGCCATCGACAAGTGTCCCGTTGTAGCCAAAGCATGAGCCACGTCGCACATCGCTGCCAACATAATCGTCCCACCCGTAACCGATGTCCCAGTCGTTCCAAATCCCAAGATACACTTCATGATAATCCGAAGAAGAACGGTTGTAGATTTTGTAATTGAAGAAAACCGTGTTGTTGAGGGCTTCATCATCAGGCGCATCAAAGGCATAGACCATGGTTTGAACTTCGAGGCCAAATGGCATACCGCCCGATTCCGTGTGTGCGGCATAGTTATCATTGAAGATGAAATAAAGGCATTGATCGCCTTTGATGTCGGGATAGTCGCCATCGGCTGGGTTGTAACGTCCGTCACCATTAACGTCGACAAAGGGCGCCAAGTACTCGGCATAACCCTCCTCGCCATGCGCGGGCCATGTTAGGATGTCTTCGGGGATGACATAACTGCCGTTGTCATGATTGGCGATGAATTGTTCTATTTCGGCACGAGTGAGATTCCAAACTCGATGAAACTTCAAAGAGATCATCAAATCCGTCGTGCCCTCCATCGGTTTGAGCGGTCCTGACCAATAATCCATTCCAACCTGACCGTATTGGAAAGCGGCAAGATGAAGGCTGTCGTCCGCATCCAAGCCACCAAACCACAATGCCAGTTGGAAAACCGTCTCTTTGCCACTGCCTTGTGGCACTTCCCAGGTAGGACAATTGTTGTGCTCACCCCATTCTTCGTAATAGGTGCCTTTTTGAGGAACAAAACAAGTACCATTCCCAAGGATGGTCGCCCTAACGTTGTTGGTCTCGATATGCGAGATGGGTGGTTGCTGTGCCACGGATGTTATGCTAATCGCACACAACATCAATAACAAAAGTCTTTTCTTTTTCATAGCTGTTGAGTTTTAATGAATACTGTTTGTTGTTTTTTCGATGGACAAAACTACAAACAGCCTCCACCGCTGTCAAGAAAACGATGGTGCGGATAGGTGCGGATTTGTTGAAATAAATAGGAATCAGAGGCTTACATCGGCTTTTGCCATCTTACGCAAGGTGGCAGAAAGCGGTTCGTCGCTGCCAAAAATGCCCTTCAACTTGCGGCTGCGCTCACACACGGTGTTGAAGGCGCGTTGCATCAGGGCGGCCACGTCGGCTTCCTCCACGCCCAAAAGATAAAGGCAGCAATAGTCGATGTCGCCTTTGGTGAGCGAAGGGAAGTACTTCGTGAGGCGTGAGGTGAACTGTCCAAAGTGGACGTCGGCGGCCTCGCGCAAGGCCAACAACTGTTCCTTGTTGAGAGCATAGTCCTTATAAACCAGATAGTCTACCTTCGATTTGAACTGTCCCTCGTTCACCCGTTCCATGATCAGGCGGCAGATGGGTTCCTCGGCAAACGAGGCGGCCTCCACCCGTTTCTTCATCGCCGAGAGGGCCTCGCCTTGCTCCTGCAACTGCCCCGAAAGGACTTGCTTCTCGGCTTCGGTGCGCTGGTGTCGCCTCCGATAAAGCAGCAACCATACCGCGAGCACCGTGAGCAAGGCCAACAGCGGCAAAATGATTCTCATCACCCGTCCTTGATTATGCCTCGCTTCTTGTAGTCGGGTTTTTTCCTGCTTTTGCTGCAAATACTCTTGAAAAAGGTTCGTGAAACGCCATTCGTCAGCCTTGGTGCCAAACTCAGGCGGCGTGTTTTGGGTCACAAAACGGGCATACTCCCCTGCCATCTCCGATTCATCACGGTCCTCGTATATCTCGCGCAGATAATCGGCACTCTGTGTTTGGAGAAAGAGGCTCGGCGCCTCATTGAAGACCCTATTCAGATAGACAATAGATGAATCGAACTGATTGTCAAGTTTATAGAGATAACCGATACCCAAAAAGCGGTCGTACATCTCAAACTCATTGCCTGCCCAGGCGATACGCTTGAGCGCGTCAACGGAAGCCTGTCCGTCGTGCGCCACATGATAGGACGACAGTGCTTTGCGGTTGATGACGTTCCTGTAAAGCACCCCGGTGGTGTCGTTCATGCAGGCCAGCGACTGGTCGTAATAATACAAGGCGCTGTCGAACTGCTCCGACTTCTCGTATTCGTAGCCCAAGAAAAACAGGGTGTTAGCCAAACTCGAAGGCGGATTAAACGCTTTCTGCTTGTAATTCAGCACATTCTTGTAGAAATAAATGGTCGGCTCGATGAGGAACTTGTCGGAATAGACATTGGCCAAGCGGGCAAAAATCAAAGCCGTAAAACTGGCCTTGTGTCCCACCATCTGCTCTTCGTCGAAATGCTTCTCCATGATTTCCAACGCCTTATAGTATTCCTGGCAAGCCAACATCGTGAGGGAATCGTCGGTAAAGATGATGCCATTGTTGATGCAGACGGCATTCATATAGTGGGCGCGGGCGGAAAGGAAGGCCAGATTGTCGGCTTGGGGATAGGCCTCAGCCAAGCTATCGAAACAAGCCACTGCCGCACCGATTTCGTCGGCTAAAACCACCTCCTTGCGCACCTTGAAGGCAGCCTCGGAAAGCATGAGGTCGAGGTAATGATTATAGGGCGCCCCGATACCCCCATAGTCAATGCTGTCGAACCATTCAAGATAAGCCAGGGCGCTGTCGGGCTGTTGTTGCAGCAAACTATCGATGGCCACAACGCGCGGCGCGTCTTCCGACCAATAATACTGGGTCTCTTGTTTCGTGCATGCCACAATCAGCAACAATCCGAGAAACAAGCTTCCTATAATGTGTTTCAATTTCATAGGAACAAAAGTAAGAAATTATTCCCTACAACGGCAACACCTGTCAAGAAAACGATGGTGCGGATTGGTGCGGATTTTTTGTTAATATTTGAACATCAAAGGATTACAACACGTTTCATTCAGCCGCCCAAGCCACAAATGGGGGGTTGGGATATTCTTTTTTGCTGTACTCCAAAGGCTGTCCGTCGCTGATGCGGAGCACTTTGCCGCCAGCGGCGCGGAGGATGGCATCGGCGGCGGCGGTGTCCCATTCCTTGGTCTTGCTGTAGCAGACATAGACATCGGCGCTGCCTTCGGCCAAACGAGCAAACTTCAGGCTGCTGCCTTGGGTATCGATGACGAGGTCGGGATGGGCTGGACGCAATACCTTATTAATATATGCGTCCACCTCGGGTGTGCGGTGTGATCTGCTCACTAATACGGTGAATGGACGCTTCTTGTCAATGCGGAATGATTCATTCAGCATTCCACATTCAGCATTCCACATTCTATCGAGTACTGGCGCATAAATCACACCCAAGACGGGCTGTTTGTTGTCAATCAATGCGATGTTGACCGTGAATTCGCCGTTGCGGTTCACGAATTCCACCGTGCCATCCAAAGGGTCGACGAGCCAATACCGCTCGAATTGCGAGCGATCAGGAGGCAAATCCTCTTCACTTACAAAAGGAATACCCGTAGGCTTTAAAATCTCCTTAATGATATTGCTGGCGCGGAGGTCGGCCTGGGTGACGGGTGAATCATCGTCCTTGGTATAGACCTCGAAAGGTTGGGCATACACTTCCATGATGGCTTTGCCAGCTTCGAAGGCAGCATGTTTGGCTAATTCTAGTAGTTGTTTCATATTGCAAATATACAAAATATTTAGCTGTAAATCAGCAAAATAAAAAAATTATTACAAAAAAGTTTCTTCCGTGCCATTTTATTCCACTAATTTTGCACGCGAAAATTTTGGGGTTGCAGGTGCAACCTTTAGCATAAAAATGAGATTATGGCAAAGAATTTAGTTATCGTGGAGTCACCGGCCAAAGCCAAGACCATCGAAGGGTTTTTTGGCAAAGAGTATACGGTGAAGTCGAGTTATGGACATGTGCGCGACTTAAATAAGAATTCATTAAGTGTCGATATTGAAAACGATTTTGAACCCGAATACGAGATTTCGGACGACAAGAAAGCCTTGGTGGCCGAGCTGAGAAAACTCTCAAAAGCCTCCGACACCGTATGGCTGGCATCCGATGAGGACCGCGAGGGAGAATCCATCTCGTGGCATCTCTATGAGGCCCTCGACCTGAAGAAGAAAGACACCAAGCGTATCGTCTTCCACGAAATCACCAAGACTGCCATCCTCGACGCCATCGAGAACCCGCGCGACATCGACATGGGTCTCGTGGCCGCCCAGCAGGCCCGCCGTGTGCTTGACCGTCTCGTCGGTTATGAGCTGTCGCCCCTGCTGTGGAAAAAAGTGAAGCCCTCGCTGTCGGCAGGCCGTGTGCAATCGGTGGCCGTGCGCCTCATCGTCGAACGCGAAGAAGAGATCAAGAACTTTGTGCAGACCAGTGCCTACCGCATTACTGCGCAGTTCACTTTCATGAAAGACGGTCAGGAGTACAACCTCACCGCTGAGTTGCCCCACCGTTTCGACACGGAAGAAGAGACGCGTAAGTTCATGGAAACTTGCATCAACGCAGGCTATAAGGTGGATTCCATCGAGAAGAAACCCGCCACACGCTATCCTGCACCGCCGTTCACCACTTCCACTTTGCAACAGGAAGCCGCAAGAAAACTCGGCTTCTCCGTCGCCAACACGATGCGCATCGCCCAGCAGCTCTACGAATCAGGTAAGATCACCTATATGCGTACCGACTCCGTCAACCTCTCGAAGCTCGCCCTCGGCATGGCCAAGAAGGAAATCACGGAGAACTACGGTGCCGAATATGTGAAGACCCGCCAATACCAAACCAAGACCAAGGGCGCACAAGAGGCCCACGAAGCCATTCGCCCGACCTACTTGGACCAACATACCATCAAAGGCACTGCCGACGAGCGCAAGCTCTATGAGTTGATTTGGAAGCGTACTATCGCCTCGCAAATGGCCGATGCCCAGATGGAACGCACCAACGTGAACATCGGCATCTCGACCAGCGACAAGCAGTTTGTGGCCACGGGTGAGGTCATCCTCTTCGACGGTTTCCTAAAGGTCTACATGGAGAGCTACGATGACGACCGCGCCGAAGACACCGCCGCCATCCTGCCGCCCATCGAGAAAGGCACCGTGCTCGACATGGAGAAGATGGAAGCCCAGCAACGCTACACGCGTCACCCACTGCGTTACACCGAGGCCAGCCTCGTGAAGAAGATGGAAGAACTCGGCATCGGCCGTCCTTCGACCTACGCCCCCACCATCTCCACCATCCAAAAGCGCGAATATGTGACCAAGGGTGACGTGAAGGGTGAGCCGCAGACCTTCAAGATCATCACGTTGAAAAACAACAAGATCACCGAGAAGACAGGCAAGGAAAACTATGGCGCCGAGAAGGGCAAGCTGTTGCCCACCGACATCGGCGTCTTGGTCAACAAGTTCTTAATCCAATACTTCGAGAGCATCGTCGACTACAACTTCACCGCCAACGTGGAGAAGGAATTCGACAAGATTGCCGAAGGCAAGCGCGAATGGAACGCCATGATCAAGGACTTCTACAAAGGCTTCCATAAGCAGGTTGTATCCACCACGGAGCATTCCGGTAAGTTCAGCGGCGAGAAGATGCTCGGCATCGACCCCGCCACGGGCAAAAAAGTCTACGTTAAGGTCGGTCGTTTCGGTCCGGTGGCCCAAATCGGCGACACCGAGTCGGAAGAGAAGCCTCGTTTCGCCGGTCTGAAGAAAGACATGAGCATCGAGAGCGTGACCTTGGAAGAGGTACTGAAACTCTTCGACTTCCCGCGCATCCTCGGCAAATACGAAGGCAAGGAAATCACGGTGGCTGTGGGACGTTTCGGCCCATACGTGAAACATGACAATAAGTTCTACAGCCTCGCCAAGACCGACAACCCCGCCTTGGTGGACTGCGACCGCGCCATCGAGATCATCAACGAGAAACGCCAGAAGGACTTGAGCAACATCATACGCACCTTCGCACAAGACCCCGAAATGCAGGTGCTGAACGGCCGCTTCGGTCCTTACATCGCCTACAAGAAGAGCAACTACAAGATCCCGAAAGGCACCGAGCCCTCCACCTTGACCTACGAACAATGCAAGGCCATCGTGGAAGACCCGAAGAACGCACCGAAGAAAAAGACAGCCAAAAAGAAATAAACAATCGAAAGCGGCGGAAGCAATTCTGCCGCTTTTTCTTTGTTTTTTTGACGCAATCCAAATAAATTCCTATTTTTGCATTCTTAATCAGACGCGGTTAGCGTCACTGCGAGGTACGAAGCAGTCTAGACATGAAACTTATACCCTAGATTGCTTCGTCGTTCCTCCTCGCAATGACGCAAAGCGATGACAAGCAAAAAACTTAATTTTTGAATTATAAATCTTAAATCTGAAATACAATGGAGAAAAAAGACTTACTGAAAGATGTTGTCGAACATATCGACATTAAGAAGTACGACTCGACCGAACTCATCAACGCCATGCGTAAGATGTCGTTCACCTCGCGCGACACCGCTCGCGCAGCCGACATCCTCTGCCAGATGATCGCGGAGAAGGACTGCACCAACATCCTTACCATCGCCGGTTCCACTTCGGCCGCCGGCTGCATGCAGGTGTATGTGGAGATGGTCAGAAACAAGATGGTTGACGCCGTCGTCAGCACAGGTGCCAGCATCATCGACATGGACCTCTTCGAAGCCCTCGGCTACAAGCACTACATCGGCACGAAGGAGAACGTCATCCCCGACACCAAGCTGCGTGAACTCTACATCGACCGTATCTACGATACCTTCATCGATGAAGAAGAACTGCAGGCCTGCGACCAAGCCACCTGCGACGTGGCCGACACCTTGGAGTGCCGTCCCTACAGCAGCCGCGAGTTCCTCTATGAGGTCGGCAAATGGCTGGCCAACGGTCACGGCGTGAAGAAAGAGAGCCTCATCCAGACCTGCTACGAATGCGGCGTGCCGATCTTCTGCCCCGCCTTCAGCGACAGCTCGGCTGGCTTCGGCATCGGTAAGCACCAGTGGCTCCGCAAGAAAGCCGGCAAACCCTACGTGAGCATTGACTCGGTGGCCGACTTCCTCGAACTGACCGAAATCAAGATGAACAGCCCTCAATCGGGCCTCTTCATGGTCGGTGGCGGCACCCCCAAGAACTTCGCTCAAGACACTGTCGTCTGCGCCGAGATCCTTGGCGTCGAAGTGCCTATGCACAAATATGCCATCCAGATCACCGTGGCCGATGTGCGTGACGGCGCCTGTTCGTCATCGACGCTGCTCGAGGCTGGCTCATGGGGCAAGGTGAGCGAAGAGCTCCAACAGATGGTCTATGCCGAAGGCACAACCGTCATCCCCGCCATCGTCAGCTACGCCTACCACAACGCACCGTGGCGTGAGCGTGAGTATAAGAACTGGCAGAAGTTATATCATTAAATAACTATGGCTTATGGCTCATGGCCTATGGCAGTGCTGCCGCAGGCCATGGGCCATAGTCATGGGCCATAAGCCAAAAGAATGGACATCAGCATCTTCCTTGAACCCGTCGCTGAGAAGTGTTTCGGCGCGGCTTATCGCCCCGGCAAGAAGACCTTAGGCGAAACCATCACCATCTACCGCAACGAGGATGAGTTCCCCAACCTCGAAGGCGTGGATTTGGCCATCATAGGTGTCAAGGAAGAACGTGGTGCCGTCGACAACAAAGGCTGCGCCGACGGCGTGGATTACATCAGAAAAGCGCTCTATTCGCTTTTTAACCACTGGCCACAACTCCATATCATCGACTTGGGCGACATCAAGATCGGCAAAGACATCTCTGATACCTATTTTGCCTTCAATCAGGTGCTTACCGAATTGATGAAAAACAAAACAGTGCCTATCATCATCGGGGCGGGACAAGACCTCACCTACACGATGTACCAGGTGTATGAGCCCACAGGCAAGCTCATCAACATCGCCGCCGTCGACCCCATGTTCGACATCGGCAACGACAAGGAAGCGCTCAACTCGCATTCCTATTTAAGCCATATCATCCTGCACCAACCCAACTTCCTGTTCAACTTCACCAACATCGGCTATCAGTCGTATTATGTTGATACAGAGAATATTGAGCTGATGAAACAGCTGCTCTTTGACGCCTATCGTTTGGGCAGCATCAAGCAAAACATCGAACTGACCGAACCGCTCATCCGCAATGCCAACCTCCTGAGTTTCGACATCTCGGCCATCCGTGCCGCCGATGCACCAGGCATAAAGAATGCCTCACCCAACGGTTTCAACGGAGAGGAAGCTTGCCGCATGACACGTTATGCCGGACTGAGCTACAAACTATCATCCATCGGCTTCTTTGAATACAATCCTCATTATGACATCAACTCGCGCACGGCCAACCTCATCGCCGAGATGATCTGGTACTTTATCGAAGGCTTCTCAAGCCGTCAGGACGACATCCCCACCATGGAAAGTAACGACTTCAAGCGTTACAACGTGCAAATTGGTGAAAACCAAAATGACGTGGTCTTCCTTTGCCATAAGATTACAGGCAAGTGGTGGATGGACATGTCGTTCCTGCAAAACGACGACCAACGTTACGAAAGGCATCATTTCATCCCCTGCTCCAAGGAAGACTATGAACAGGCCATGCGCAACGAGCTGCCTGACAAGTGGTGGCAGTTCTATCAGAAGTTGATGTAAACCAAAACATTTTATTACTTTTGCCGCAAATTTTTCGAACCTATGAAAAAAGCACTATCTATCTTTACCTTAATGCTCCTGATGGCTGTCACCGTGCAGGCTCAAGATGCTTCGACTCCGCTCAGCAACCAAAAACCCGACTGGATGAGATGGCACTATCTCTCCGAAGAAGAGATGTACGACACCTCGCGTGGCATGAACTTCGTCGAGACCGACCCGCCGACGGGCGAGCCGCGTTTCGTGGCCGAGTTTGAGCCTATGCAGGGCGTGATGATCCGTTATCCTTTGGGTATCCCGACGAGCCTTGTGGCACAGCTGTCGAACAACTGCATGGTGTATTGCATCGTCAGCACTTCGCAGCAAAACCAAGCCCAAAACAGCTTCCAAAGCGCAGGCGTCAACATGAGCAATGTGACCTTCGTCAACGCTCCGACCGACTCCTATTGGGTGCGTGACTATGGCCCGTGGTATATCTTTGAGGACCGCGAACCTGCCATAGTTGACAATGTCTACAACCGCCCGCGCCCCAACGACGATAACATCTCGGGTGTGTTCGCCAACTTCTGGCAGATTCCCATGTACGGCATGAACCTCCAGCACACTGGCGGCAACATGATGGAAGACGGTCGCGGCCACGGCGTGAGCGATGACCTCGTGCTGAATGAAAACAACCACAACGAAACCAACGTCCGCAACAAGATGCGCGACTACCTCGGTATCGACCCGTATCATATCACCATCGACCCGCAAGGCGACTACATCGCCCACGTTGACTGCTGGGGCAAGTACCTCGCTCCCGACAAGATCTTGATTGCGCAACTGCCACAAAGTAATCCCCGCTATCAATACTACGAACAGGTGGCCGAATACTTTGAAACCACCAACTGTTGCTGGGGCTATCCTTACCACGTGTATCGCGTGCAGGAACCCGGTGGCTACACTTTGGCTCCTTATACCAACAGCCTAATTCTCAACAAGACCGTGTATGTGCCGATGGGCAGCAACAGTACCTACAACAACGACGCCATCGCTGTTTATCAAGAGGCCATGCCTGGCTACGAAATCATAGGTGTGAACGGTGGCTCAGCTGGTTGGGAAAACACCGATGCCCTCCACTGCCGCACCCGTGGCGTGATGGACTTCGACATGCTCTTTGTGGACCATTGCAATGTGCTTTTCGGCGAGCAGGAATGGCAAGACTCCATCCCCGTCGTGAGCAAGTTCATCGCATATAGTGGAGCCAACTTGAAGCAAGACTCCCTCCTTGTTTATTACAGCATCGATGGCGGCACTTACCAAACAGCCCACATGACCGCAACGGGTAACCCTGACGAGTATGTTGGCTACATCAAAGGTTACCAAGGCGAATCGGAGATTGACTACTATGTATTTGGTGCCGACGAATCGGGACACCGCTACACGCAGCCCGTCTTCGCCGACCTCGACCCGCACCATTTCACCATGGCAGCACATGAACCTCCTACCCCGCAGGGCGAACTGGTGATTACACCAGACACGCTGTGGTTCACACAAATGGGACAGGAAAGACAGTTTAATATCATCAACGAAACAAACGAAGCTGTCACCATCATCGATGTGGTGCCCGAAGCATCTAGTTTCAATCTTTGGGACAACACTTTCCCGTACACTCTGCAACCAGGGGAACCGCTTGTGGTTACCATTAATTTCCAATCCGCTCCTGGTAAAGATACCTACATTCCCTACGAGATTCTGGTTCAGACCACGTTGGGCGACAGAATTGTGATGGGCATGGTGCTGAACACCTCACTTGACAGTGGTTTTGTGATTGTGGGTGCGCCCGTTTTGGAATTCAACGACCCAGGCGACAGTCCTCAACAAGCGTGCATGCAAAATCGTTTCTTTGGTAGCCAGATTCCCGTCAAGGTGCTGTCTGTTACCGAAAACGGCACGGACTATTTGAGCTTTGAGCCTCATGGTACCTTGCCTTACACGGTGGAACCAGCGGATTATTTCTACCTTGATGTGTATGTCAATGCCATGGTGAAAGGCTATGAAGTCACCACCTTTACGGTTCAGACCGATCAAAATGACTGCACTTATAGCGTCGCTATCAACGAAGGCCTCTTGAGCGTCAACGAGCTCACCGCCGAGACCAAGCTCTACCCCAACCCGACCACGGGCCAGTTTACCGTGGAAGGCGCGAATGTGGCCAAGGTAGAGGTCTATAACCTCGTAGGACAGAAGGTGCACGAAGCCGAAGGCCAAGTGGTGAACATCGATGCCGCCGAATGGAACAAGGGCATCTATCTCGTCAACATCATTGAGGAGAGCGGTGCCGTGGCGACCAAGAAATTGGTGGTGAAATGATAATTGTTTGGTAGAGACGTAGCGCGCTACGTCTCTACAGACAACAAAAAACACAGAATAGACAATAAAAACACAGAATCCCTGGACTTCATTTTGGGGATTCTTGCTATTTTTGCGCCCATTAAAAAGGTTTCATTATGAAGAAAATAAGTATCTTATTATCAGTGTTTTGCCTTATCGTATTGGCTTCATGCCAAAAGAAAAACGCCCCACTGTTTCGCGGCGACTACAGCTTCAAGACCTCGGGCAGCGTCACCTTGGAAGAGATAAATCCCGAAGATGAGCCTGCCTCCTTCACCGTTAGCCTGCCTAACGAAATCGGGCAACTGGAAATCAGCGCGTTAGACAACGGCAAGGACAGCGTGCTCGTGGTGATGAACACCATGGGCGGCGAGGTCGTGGTCACCCATGCCTGCTGCAAGGACAACAAAATCTTCCTCCGCGACTTCAAGAAAAACACGTTGCTCTTCACTGGTGACTCGCTTACTTTGAAGAACGAACTGCGCGTGCAGGCCTCGGGACAGATGTATGAGGACAATATGCTCATCCTCAACATGACATACGAGGGTGAAGCCGAGACTAACGAGCGCAGTTTCAAGATTTATGGCGATGACATTCGCATGGCGGCGATAAGAAACTAATGCTATGAAAACGAAACATATCCTTTGGTTCTTGCCCCTGTTGCTGGTTGGCTGCGGCGAAACCGACCCACAGCAACTCAAGGAGAAGCTCATTGGCGGTACTGCCGAGGAGCGTGTCATCGCCGTGGGCGTGCAACAGATCGACACCATGGGAGGCTTGGTGCGCAACAGCTATCCGGGCTACTTGGAGGAGGGCAACAGCGTCGACATCAGCTTCAAGTATGGCGGCACCTTGCAAACACTCAACGTGAAGGAGGGTAGCATGGTGCGCAAGGGACAAGTGCTGGCACGTGTGGCCTCGCCGCAGATGGAGAGCACACAACGCTCGGCACAAGCCACCCTCGAACAGGCTCAAGACGCCTACGACCGCCTGAAGAAGGTACACGACAACGGCAGCCTCCCCGAAATCAAATGGCGCGAAATGGTGGCCAACCTCGAGAAAGCAGAAGCCGCCCTCGACCTGGCTAACGCCATGCTGGCCGACAATACCGTCACTGCCCCCTTCGACGGCACCGTCACCAACCTCAATGCCGTGAAGGGCGAGAGCATCACCCCGCTGAAACCCGTCATGCGCATCATCAGCACCGAAGGCTTGGTGGTGAAAATCAGCGTGCCTGAGAACGAAATCGCCAAGGTGCAACTCGGCGATGAGGCCCAGATCCTCATCCCCGCCCTCAACAACCGCCGTTGCAAAGGCCATATCATAGAAAAGAACATGACCGCCTCGCTGCTCACGCATAGCTACCCTGTGAAAGTGCTCATCGATGAGAGAGACGAGGCTTTCACGCCTGGTATGATTGCCAAAGTGGTGTTGAGTGCGGATGTCGACAATGGCATCGTCGTTCCCGCCAATGCGGTCTTGATCAATAACGACGGCAAGTTCGTTTGGTTGGCAAAAGACGGGCGTGCAACACGACAAAGCATCACCATTTCGGGCTATTCAGGCACGGGTGTGGTGGTGAGCGAAGGACTGCATTGTGGCGACATCGTCATCGTGGAAGGATATCAGAAGGTTAGTGAAGGAATGAAAGTGGAATGTGGAATGATGAATGATGAATGATGAATGATGAATGTCACGATGCGACGCGGGGCTTCGCCCTTCATTGACTGCGTCGAATCTTCGATTTCAGCATTCAGCATTCATAATTCAGCATTAAAAGAAAAACTTAATGAATAAGTTAAAACGAAATACGGGTATCATCAGCGGCAGCATACTGCGCCAGAAGATTGTTTGGGCAGTCGTGGCGGTCATTGTGGCCTTTGGTATCTATGCCCTCGTTGACATGAAGAAGGATGAGTTTCCGGCCTATACCATCCGCTTGGGCATCGTGGCGGGCGTGTATCCAGGCGCCAACTCCGAGGAGGTGGAAGCCCAGCTTACCAAGCCTTTGGAACAGCTGCTGTTTGAAATGCCCGAGGTGGACCGCAAGAACACCTATTCTGTTACTAAAGAGGGGATGTGCTACATCTACACCAGCCTCGACGAGTCGGTGAAAGACAAGGACATCGCATGGTCGAAGATACGGCATAAGATCAATGAGTCCAAGGCTTTGAGCTTTCCTGCGGGCGTGTTGGCCATCGCCGTCATCGATGACTTCGGCAATACCTCTTCGCTGCTCATCGCCATGGAGTCGGCCGACAAGACCTACCGAGAGATGCACGACTATACCGACGACCTCACCCACCGCCTGCGTGCTATCCCCGAGATGGGCAATGTGCGCGTGATGGGCGAGCAAAACGAGGAGATTGCGGTTATTATCGACAAGGAAAAACTCTCGTTCTACGGCATCAGCCCCAACACGCTGATGTTGCAATATGCCTCGCAAGGCCTGCTGACCACCACGGGCACCATGCAAGGCGATGACTTCGACCAGCCGTTGCACATCGAGAATCCTATGGTCAGCGAGCAGGAACTCGAAGAGCAGATCATCTATTCCGACGCGGCAGGCAACACCATCCGCCTGCGCGATGTGGCCACCGTTGAACGCCGTATGGCCGAGTCGTCCAAAGTGGTCAACTTCAATGGCAACGATGCTTTGATTATTAGCGTGGAAATGCGCAAGGGCTACAACATCGTGGCCTTTGGACGAGAAGTGGAGAAGGTGCTTTCCGAGTTTAAGGCCACCTTGCCCGACAGCGTGAAACTCTACCGCATCACCGACCAACCCAAAGTGGTGCAAAAATCTGTCAGCTCGTTCCTCCGCGACCTGCTCATCTCCATGATTGTCGTCATCGTGGTCATGCTGCTGCTGTTCCCCTTCCGCACGGCCCTCATCGCCAGTTCGGGACTGCCTATTTGTACGGCATTCAGCATCGGGATGATGTATCTCTTTGGCATCGAATTGAATACCGTTACTTTGGCGGCACTCATCGTCGTGCTTGGCATGATTGTGGATGACTCCATCATCAATATCGACGGCTACATCGACAAATTGAGCCAAGGCTACAAACCCTTTGATGCTGCCGTGAGTAGTGCCAAGGAGCTCTTCATGCCTATGTTCATTGCTACAGCCGCCATTGCCTGCATGTTCTTCCCGATGACGCGTATCATCACTGGGCCTTTGGGTGAGTTTGTGCAGCTCTTCCCTTGGACCGTGGCTTTCTCGTTGATGGCATCCTTGGCATACGCTATGCTTGTCATCCCCGGACTTGAGATTATGTTCATCAAACCGGAAGACAAGCCGCGGCACAATGGCTTCGTGAGGGCACAGATGCGGTTTTTCGGTTTCCTGCAACGCATCTACGACAAGATGCAGAGCCATTGCTTCAAGCACCCGTTGTTTACCATCGGCATGGGTATCGCTTCTATCGTTCTGGGCGTGCTGATGTTCTTGGCCTTACATGTGCAGATGATGCCTATGGCCGAGCGCGACTGCTTCGCCGTAGAGATCCGTCTGCCCGAAGGCAGCAGCCTCGAAGCCACAACGAAGGTCAGCGACTCGTTGCAGCACATGATGCTGGCCGACAAGCGTGTCACCTCCGTGACGGCTTTCATCGGCGAGAGCGCACCGCGTTTCCATGTGACTTACTCACCCAGCATACCCGCGTCCAACCTCTCGCAACTCATCATCAACACCACCTCGAAACAGACTACCGAAGCCCTGCTGAAAGAATGGGACGACAAGTATTCCTATTATTTCCCTGAAGCCTACGTGCGTTTCCGTCAACTTGACTATCAAGCCGTTTCAACGCCTGTCGAGGTTTATGTCTATGGCGATGACTACACCAAAACTGCCCCTGTAGCACAGCAAATCAAGGATTACATGCTCACCTTGGACCACGAGCTGCGCTGGGTGCACACCGATTACGATGAACAACTGTCATCAGTGAAGGTGACCATGAAACCCGAGGAGTGTGCCCGCTTGGGACTCACCAAAGGCTTCCTCTCGCTGGATTTGGCCAGCAGTCTCAACGGTCAGCCTTTGACTACCGTCTGGGAAGGGAATCGAGGCATTCCCGTGAGGTTGTACTCCCAGCAAAACTACGACCCCAACAACTATGAGTCCGTCCAAAATCAACTGATACCGACCATGGTGCCTGGTACCAATGTGCCGCTCCGTCAGGTGGCCGACATCAGTCCCGAATGGCATCCTGCACAGTTGGTGCACCGCAATGGCAAGAACGCCATCACAGTGGCTGCCGACATGAAATTCTGGAAGCCGCAGACGGTGAGCATGAAGAAGATACAGCAGTACATCAATACGGAAATCACGCCCAACCTGCCCGAAGGCGTGAGCATCGAATACGGAGGCCTTTCGTCGCTCAACACCAGCGTCATCCCGCAGCTGCTTTGGAGTTTGATTGCTGCCATTTTGGTGCTTTTGGTATTCTTGGTAGCCTATTTCAAGAAGTTGAATTTGGCCATTCTCACCTTGGGTTCCAGCGCCTTGTGCATGTTCGGCGCTTTCTTTGGCGAGTGGCTCTTCGGCCTCGACTTCGGTATGACTTCTTTGTTGGGTATCGTCAGCTTGATTGGTATCATCATGCGAAACGGCATCGTTATGTACGAATATGCCGAGACACTTCGCACCGAAGAAGGCCTGCCCACCAAGGAAGCCGCCATGAAGGCCGGTAGCCGCCGTATGAGGCCTATCTTCCTGACCTCGGCCACCACCGCCTTGGGTGTGTTGCCAATGATCATCTCCCGCAACCCGCTTTGGATGCCTATGGGCGTGGTCATTTGCTTCGGCGTGGTGCTCTCGATGGTGATTATCTTGGCCGTGATGCCAGTGATGTATTGGCAAATCTTTAAAAAGAGTAAGTAATATGTCACAAAACCTACAAAACTGTCAAAACTTCAAAAAAGAAGGTGGGAAAGCGGCCCCTCATTCCGAACTTGATTCGGAACGGCCTGCTTTCCTGCGGCAACCCGGTTGGGTATGCCGTACCAGTCCAAAACTGTTTTGTGGGTTTTGCAAGTTTTGTGAGAAAATAGCTTTTATGAAAAATGCAATAGTTTTTGTCTGTTCATTACTGCTGATGTCCCCTCTGTTTGCCCAACAGAAACTTTCCGTGCAAGACTGCATCGAGTTGGCCTTGGAGAACAACATCGAACTGAAAAACAGCCAATTGGAAATCGACAAAGCAAGGGCTACAAAAAACGAAGCCCGCGCCGAATACTTTCCCACCGTGTCAGCACAAGCCGTGGCTTTCGATGCCTTGAACCCAATGCTTACCTTCGGCATCGAGGACATCGACAATGCACAGTTGAGGCACCTTCTTTATACCCTTTATGCCGAATATGGCGCAAATATGGGCATAGACAAAGAGTATTCCTTCGTGCAGAACGGCGTGATGCTCAATGCAATGGCGACTGAACCGATTTATGCTGGAGGCCGCATCCGCAACGGCAACAAACTTGCCAAATTGGGCATAGATGCCGCAGAGACCCAGACAAAAGTGAAAGAAGACGAGGTGCGCCTGCAAACCGAGACGCTCTACTGGCAAATCGTGGCTTTGCAAGAGAAGCTTGCCACCTTGGACCAACTCGACCGACTCTTGGACACCTTGGATAAAGACCTTACGGGAGCCATTGAGGCGGGTTTGGCCATGCCCACCGACCAGTTCAAGCTGAAGGTAAAGCAAAACGAGAGCCAACTCAACCGCAAGAAGGTGGACGACGGCATCACCTTGCTCAAGATGGCCTTGGCACAAACCATAGGTACCGACTGGCAGACGATGACACTCACCGATACCTTGGGCTTGGAGACCGAACCAACGGCCTACTTCAAGCAACCTGATGAAGCAGTTTCGCTGCGCAACGAAAGCCATCTCCTCGACCTCTCGCTGCAAGCCGAGAAACTGAAAAAGAAGATGACCTTGGGCGAGGCCTTGCCTTCCTTGTTGGTGGGTGGTAGCACAAGCTATCACACCATCCTTGAAAACAGCAAACCCAATGCGATGGTCTTTGCCGTGCTTCAAGTGCCTATCACCGATTGGCACAAGACCTCTATCAAATTGAAGAAGCACAACCTCGACACCGAGATGGCCGAGAACACGCGTCGTGACCTCACTGAGAAAATGGAGATGCAGACCAACCAAGCGTGGTTCAACCTCGAACAGAGTTGGCTGCGCATCACCATGGCGCAAACCGCCCTCAACGATGCCGAAGCCAACCTGAAAATCACGCAGGACTATTACGAGGCTGGCTTGGTGGCTTTGTCGGATGTGCTCGAAGCTCAGACCATGCTCAAGAAAAGCCGCGACGAGCTCACCGACAGCCGCGTGGAGTATCGGATTAACCTGGTGACCTACAGGCAACTGACAAAGGATTAACAACCCATACATAGGTTTTGCACGATTTTTGTATTTTTGTCGCCTGATTCAAAACTCAATCCAATGAAGAAACTCCTTTTTTAGTCCTTTTCGTGGCCACGGCCATGCTCGGACAGGCCCAAGTCAGCAAGATGATTGGCTAATGGAACACTTACGACGACAATACGGGCGACCTGCGCTCCACCGTTAAAATCTATGAAGAAAACGGCAGTTATGAAGCGGTGATCACCACGCTTTACGAAAAAGACACCAACGGTAAATTCCAAGTGATGAAGGCCCCTTACGCGAAAGAATACGAAGGCGTGGTCGGCACTCACCTCTTCAAGGAGATGAAGGCTGACGGCGACCAGCTGAAAGGCAAGATCTACGACCCTGAAAGCACCAAGACTTACAACGCCAAGGTGACTTACAAAGAGAAGACCGACGAACTCAATGTGCGCGGATCTTTGGACAAGGCCGGACTGCTGGGTCGTTCGCAAGTCTGGAAACGCAAGAAATAGAATTTTCTCACGCAGAACTCGCAGAATTCGCAGAACCTACCGGACGTAAACTTGTGGTCGCTTCGCGATTCATATAATTCTGCGGATTCTGCGTGATATCTTTATACATCAAATTTGAACTCGGCATCAAACCAGCCGGTATCTTCTTTCAAGAGATCGTATTCTTCGCCCGTGAGGTGGTCAACCACATGCACGGTGCCTTTGATGTCGTCGTAGGTGAATGTAAACTGTGAGTTTACGTCGTCTTTGGGTACGTCCATTTTAGATGTTGTCTATAATTGAGGCTGCAAAGATACACATTTTTCAGATACCTAAACGTTTGTTCAGCGCGGCGGTCTGCTCCTCAAAGCCTTTCTTGCCGAGCAAGGCAAACATATTCTTCTTGTAGGCTTCCACACCGGGTTGGTCGAAGGGATTCACATCCAGCAAGTAGCCGCTGACGGCACAAGCCATCTCGAAGAAATAGATCAGTTCGCCGAGCACCTTCTCCGACACCTCGGGGATGACAATGCGCAGGTTAGGCACGCCACCGTCTTCGTGGGCAAGCACGGTGCCCAGCTCGGCTTTGTGGTTCACCTCACTGATGCGCTTGCCAGCGATGTAGTTCAGCTGGTCGAGGTCTTCGTTCTCCATCGGGATGCGGAGCTCGTGGTTCGAGTTCTCCACCGAAATCACCGTCTCAAAGAGGTTGCGCAGACCATCCTGGATGTATTGTCCCATGGAGTGCAGGTCGGTGCTGAAGGTGACCGAAGCGGGGAAGATGCCCTTGTGCTGTTTGCCATGGCTCTCGCCGTAGAGCTGCTTCCACCATTCGGAGAAATACACCAGACGCGGCTCATAGTTGACCATGATCTCATTGGTCATGCCTTGGGCGTAGAGGGCTTGACGCACCACAGCATATTGCGAAACAGGATTGTCGAGGGTCGGGTTCGCCTTGCATTGTTGCTCCATCTCAACGGCACCTTTCACCAAGGCACGGATGTCGATGCCCGCCATGGCAATGGGCAGCAAACCCACAGGGGTCAGCACCGAGAAACGGCCGCCCACGTCGTCGGGGACGATATAGGTCTTGTAGCCTTTCACGTTAGCCAGCTGTTTGAGGGCGCCACGGGCCTTGTCGGTGATGGCGATGATGCGCGAGGCGGCTTCTTTTTCGCCATATTTGTTAATGATATGTTGCTTGAGGATGCGGAAGGCGATGGCGGGTTCCGTCGTCGTGCCCGACTTGGAGATGACAGCCAAGGAATAGTCTTTCTTGTCGAGGATGGCCATCAGGTCGTGGAGATAGTCCTCGCTCATGTTATGGCCAGCATACACGATGAGCGGCTTCTCACCGGTGAGCGGTGCAAAGTGGTTCTGCAAGGCCTCGATGACGGCACGGGCACCGAGATAGGAGCCGCCGATGCCGATGACGACAAAGATATCAGACTTTCTGCGCAGGTCGGCAGCGGTCTTTTCGATGTCGGCCAGCAATGCCTCATCGATTTCAGAAGGAAGGCTCACCCAACCGAGGAAATCGTTACCCGCGCCAGTCTTATGAAACACGGTCTCGTAAGTGGCTGTTATTCTATATTCTAATTCTTTCTTGATGTCATTGTTCAGAAAAGGCTGAACGTGCGATAAATCAATTTTCATAGCATTGAGTATTAAGATGCTGCGAAGATAAGATAAAATATGAGATGACGGATAATAAAAATTTACTTTTGATGATTATTTGTTGAATAATTCCTTACTTTTGCGCAATATTTTCTGAATCGAAAACGTTTCGTAAAACGAGCAATAATTACATATTTTTACTTTTTATTTTTAAAAACAACATGTCACACACTAAAATTCTTTTAGCCGAAGACGATAGAAACTTGGGCATGATACTCAAGGCTTTTCTTGAATCAAAAGGTTATTCTACAACTTTATGCATGAATGGCGAAGAGGCTTGGAACACGCTGAGCACCGCCGATTTTGACCTCTGCATCACCGATGTCGTGATGCCTATTATGGATGGTTTTACCTTAGCAAAACAAATAAAAAGCGTCAGGCCGATGATGCCCATCATCATCCTCACTGCCAAAAAGGAACAGGAGGACGTCTTGGAAGGCTTCGGCATCGGTGTTGAAGACTATGTCACTAAGCCCTTCAGCATGGATGAGTTACTTGCCCGCATCAAGGTTTGGGAACGCTGGTGCGCCTATATCCAGGTGAAGGCACAGCCTTCGTTGTTCCATTTGGGCTCCTACACTTTCGATGCACCGCGTCATTTGCTCATCAACGGCAAGGAAACCAAGAAACTGACCTCGAAGGAAGCCGACCTGCTGCTGATGCTCTGCGAGAATATGGGTAACACCTTGGAGCGCGCCAAGGCCTTGCAACAGATCTGGGAAGAGGAGAACTACCTCAACGCCCGCTCCATGGACGTCTACATCACCAAGCTCCGCAAGTACTTCAAGGACGACCCCAACGTCGACATCCAAAACGTTCACGGCGTGGGATTTAAGCTCGTGGTAAGATAAGATAAACGGAATACGTTATGAAAGTGGAGCAAGCATGTTCCGCTTTTTTTATGGCTGCCAAGGTTCTGCCTCAGGCAGCTTCACCGTAGTGTCACTGACAAAGTCCCAGATGATTTCAGGAGGGATCAGATAGGTGGTGTTGCCCAACACGACAAGAAAGCGGTTGTCACGCTCGTTGCGGATGATGGCACTACGATAACCCTTCCACCAACCATAGTGGAAATACATGCCAGGATAATCCTGTGTCAGGCGCCACCCGAAACCGTAATTCTCCTTGTTTTTCCATTCGGGCGAGCTGGGCTTGAAGGCCTCGGCTTGCAGGCTGTCGGGCAACAGAAGATGGGCATCGAGAGCCTGGTTGTATTTAAAGAGGTCCTCCACCGTAGAGAACATGATCTTGTCGCCCATCACCCCGTTGAGATAGTCGTTTTGCGACTTGACGGGACCTTTGCGATAGAGCTCATGGCCGTGCACTTCGACCGGCATATACATCGACACCACATCGTCGTCGCGCATGGAATAAATATAGGAATGCGTCATGCCACAAGGCTCAAAAATGTTTTCACGCATGAAGTCCTCGAAATGCTGCTTGCTCGCCCGCTCAACCACCGAGGCTAACAAGGCGTAATTGATATTGTTGTAGAAATACACCGCATCGGGTGCGCCATAGACCTCTGGCTTTTTCTCGACCAGCATCTTGATCAAAGCCTCGTTGGAGAAGGGTTTCTTGCGGTCGGGCCAATGCTCGTCGGCCATCGAGTCGTAGCGTGGCAAACCCGAACGATGGGTCAACAGCTGTCGGATGGTCACTCCTTCATAAGGAAACTCGGGGATGTATCGCCTCACATCGTCATCATAGTCCAACTTACCTTTCGCCTTGAGTAACATGATAGCCTCGGCAGTGAACATCTTCGAGTCGGACGAAAGCTGGAAGGCGTCATCCAAGCGCAACGAGTCCTTATGGCGGCTGCTCAGGTCGCGCCAACCAAAGGCTTTCTCATAAATCACATTACCTTGCTCTGCATAAAGCACGACGCCGTTAAAACCTGCCCGATTTAAGTCGGTGAATACCCTGTCGGCCATCTTGGCCCGTTTGGCAATCATCGCCTTGTTTAGATCCACGAACAGGCTGTCGGTATTAATCACCGGCGTTTTGCGACCACAACGTCTTCCACAGAAAAAGACGGTGAGCGCCAACAACAGCAAAAGTATCAGGATGAAAAACCTTCTTTGTCTCATTACGGAGGGCAAATTTAGGGAAAAATGTAGAATTCGAAGACTGTTTTGGATCAAAATGAAGATTTATTCCTGCTAATTCACTAATTATTACTACTTTTGCAGCCTCAATTACAACCATACATTTATTTTCATGTCACAATTTACAGATTTTGGATTGAATCCCGCTCTGTTGAAGGCTATAAAGGAGCTGGGGTTTGAGAATCCTATGCCAATCCAGGAAAAAGCAATTCCTGTGTTATTGGAGAGCGATGTTGACTTTGTGGGCCTTGCACAGACGGGAACGGGCAAGACGGCTGCCTTTGGCTTGCCGCTATTGAACAAGATCGACGAGACGCAGCGTTGCGTCCAGGCGTTGATCCTTTGTCCGACGCGTGAGCTCTGTATGCAGATTACCAGAGACTTGCGTAACTACGCACGTTACATTCCAGAAATCCTGATTGTGCCCGTCTATGGCGGCGCCAGCATCGAACTCCAGTTTAAAGACTTAGCCAAGAAACCGCAGATTATCGTGGCCACTCCAGGTCGTCTGCGCGATATGATCCGTCGCAACCGCGTCGACTTCAGCAACGTGAAGACGATGATCCTCGACGAGGCCGACGAGATGCTCAACATGGGCTTCCAAGAGGAAGTCGACGACATCCTCGAGTACATGCCCAAGGAAGGTCGCCACACTATGCTCTTCTCGGCCACCATGCCGAAAGAGGTGGAGGCCATCCTCAATAAGTACATGACCGACCCTGTGAAGGTGGCTGTGGGCGAACGCAACAGCGGCACCGCCAACGTTGACCACATCTACTACATGATGGCCGCCAAGGACCGCTACGCGGTGCTGAAACGCATCATCGACTACACGCCATCCATCTATGGCATCATCTTCTGCCGCACCAAGCTGGAAACCCAAGAGATTGCCGACAACCTCATCCAAGACGGCTACAATGCCGCCGCCTTGCATGGCGACCTCTCGCAAGGCATGCGCGACAATGTGATGGACCACTTCCGCAAACGTAGCCTGCAACTGCTGGTGGCTACCGACGTGGCCGCCCGTGGCATCGACGTGAAGGAACTGACCCACATCATCAACTACAACCTGCCTGACGACATCGAGACCTATGTGCACCGCAGTGGTCGTACGGGTCGCGCCGACAAACGCGGTATCTGCCTCAGCCTCATCAACTTGCGCGAGAAGAGCAAGATCAAGAGGATTGAGAAGATTGTGGGCCGTCCCTTCGAGAAGGCCATGATCCCAACGGGTAAGGAAGTGTGCGAGAAGCAGCTCTTCAACCACATCGACCGCATCGAGCATGTCGACATCAACCGCGAGGAGATCGACGACTACCTGCCTGTCGTTTTCCGCAAGCTCGATTGGATGAGCCGTGAAGAACTCATCACCCGCATGGTGGCACTCAACTTCAACCGTTTCTTGGATTACTATAAGGATGCCGTCGACCTCAACGTCAACGAAAAAGACGAGAAGAAAGACCGTAGAGAAGTCAAAAAGGAGCGTGAGCACCGCGACGAGACCATGAAGCGCCTTTATTTCGGTATGGGTAAGAACGACCACATCCTGCCGCAGAAGATCATCGGCAAGATCAACGACGTCACCCGCTCGAAGAACATCCCGATTGGCCGCATCGACCTCTATGGCGACTATTCCTACGTCGACGTGGAAGAGAGCTTCGTCCCGCTGATTCTCGACTGCTTCGCCGACCCGCACAACAACCCGCGCGGCATCGTGGTGGAGGTGGCCAAAGATCAACCCGAGCGCAAGAAGAGCAGCGAAAAGAAAGACTTCGGTGAAAAGAAAGAGCGCAAGGAGCGTCGCGACCGCGACGAGTTCCGCGAGAGCCGCAAGGAGCGTGACGATTTCCGCGAGAAGCGTGAAAAGCACGACGATGACTTTTTCGAGAAGAAATCGAAGAAGAAAAAGAAGGACTTTGGCGACGACAAGACTTACTACAAGTCGGAACGTTCGCGCGATGGTCGCGAGTGGCTCGACCCCGATTGGAAAAACCACTTGGACGACATCGATATCTTCATCGACGATGACGACCGTCCGAGCCGCAAGCAGCGCAACGCTGAGCGTGGCTTTGGTGCCAAGAAGAGCGGCAGCGCTTCGAGAAGCTCCAGCTCAAGAGGTGGCAGCTCGAGAGGCAGTTCCTCGCGCAGCGGTTCTTCCTCAAGGGAATCGAACCGTGGTCGCCGTGGCGCCAGCCGTTATGATGACAACGATTACTACTCGCCTCGTCGCCGTGGCGGAGGCCGTCGTAGATGATGCCTAGTTTGAAAACATGGATCAGAGCAGCCCGTCCGAGGACGGTGCTGCTCTCTTTTTCGGGGGTGTTGTTGGGCGGATTTTTGGCCTATAAAACCGGCCCTTCGACAGGCTCAGGGACATTGCTTTGTGTACTTTTCGCTGCTATCACAGCCGTGTTGCTTCAAATTCTCTCCAACCTCGCCAACGACTACGGCGACTTCAAGAAAGGCACCGACAGTGCAAAACGTGTTGGTCCCCAGCGCGAGATGCAGAGTGGTGCCATCACAGAGAAGGAAATGAAACGTGGATTGGATGTCACAGCTGGATTGTGCTTTATTTCGGGTGCCTTGTTGATTTTCGTTTTTGCAGGATTGACATGGCAAGAACTCGTCGTTTTTGCAGCCTTGGGCATAAGTGCGATTTTGGCAGCCTTGCTTTACACCTTGGGCAAACGGCCTTATGGCTATCGCGGTTTGGGCGATTTGTACTGCTTCCTGTTTTTCGGTTGGGCAGCTGTGGCGGGAACCTATTATTTGGCCACCAAAAACCTTGATTTCAGCGTTTTGCTGCCTGCCTCAGCCATGGGCTTCCTCTCCAATGCCGTGCTCAACATCAACAACATGCGCGACTATGAGAACGACAAGGCCTCGGGCAAGAACAGCCTTGTGGTGAAATTGGGGTTGAAAAAGGCTTTTGTCTATCATTGCTTGCTCATCGGTGGTGCTTTCGTTTTCCTCACGGTTTATCTCGTTTTGCACCAAGCCGCATGGTATTCCTATCTGTTCTTATTGCTTTCCAGCCTATTCATCAAAGACTTAATCGCCATCAAGAAGACTAAACCCGAGTCGCTTGACCCGTTCCTAGGTAGACAGGTGAAGCATAGTTTCTTGCTCGTGGTGGTTTATGGGATACTGTTGTTATTTTGATTCGATGTTTTTCAACTAATTAATAGCTATTATTCAAATTTGTTCTTATTTTTGCAACGAAAAGCATATTCTAATCAATACATCATTAAAACCTAATCCTATGAAAAAAACCTTACTATTTGCATTTGCCATGCTCTTTGCAACGGCAATGATGGCACAAAACCGCGCGGTTTTGCTGCAAGAATCGTTTGATGGTACCACCATGCCCGCTGGATGGTCGGTTGCTGGCCTTGGCCTAGGCAATTGGTCGGTCTCGCCCACTAACAATGCTGGCGGCGCAGCCAACGAGATGCATCTCACTTGGAGTCCCCAATTCAATGGTTTGTCTCGACTTGTCACTCCTGCCGTGGACCTCACAGGCATCAACAGCCTCGTATTCTCCTTCAAGCATGCCTTAGACAACTACACAGGCAACAACATCATTGGTATCGCTACCACATCTGACGGTGGCACCACTTGGAACGAAGCCTGGAGCCAAGGCTACAACACCAGCAACTCATGGACGGTTAGCCAAGAAATTAGCACACCTGACATGGGTCAAGCCAATGTGCAGTTCTGCATCTTCTTCAATGGCAACAGTTACAACATCAATGACTGGTACTTTGATGACATCATGATCTTCACGCTCGAAAACTTAGACCTTGCCATCACCTCGCCCACGCTCCCCGACTTCATCGGCAGCGGCGAGACCGCGTTTGGCATCAATGTGTTCAACTTTGGTGCCACTACGGTAACTTCAGTCGAGGCCACTTACGAAGTGGAGGGCATGGAACCTATTACCGAAACCTTTGAGGTCGAAATTCCCTCACTGGGCAGCGAAACGTTGATCTTCCCCACAACGACCCTGTTGAGCCCTGGTACCTACAATGTGGCCTACAGCATCAACTTGGTCAACGGACAGGAAGACGATGTGCTTGACAACAACACCGCTGAAAAAGCCGTCTTTGCGGCTATCGGCACCGCCGAAAGAATCCCGATGATCGAGCACTTCTCGTCGTCGACCTGCGGACCCTGCGTGAGTGTCAACACTCAAATGCTGAACTTCTGCAACAACAATCCCGGCCGCTTTACCTACACCAAGTATCAGATGAACTGGCCCGGCAATGGTGACCCGTACTATACCGCCGAAGGTGGCACCCGTCGTGATTATTACGGCGTGAATGCTGTTCCGCAATGCTTCCTCGATGGTGAAGACCAAGGCTATGCCGCCGTTCAACAAACTGTTTTCGACCAACATGCCGAAAGAACCGCTTTCGTTGACATTAGAGGCTCCTTCGTTGTGGAAGGCAATACCATCAATATCAAGGCTGATGTCATTCCTTTCATCGATGCCGACGCCCGTGTGTTCGTTTCCGTGAACGAAAAGGAAACCCACAACAACGTTGGCGGCAACGGAGAGACCTCGTTCCACCACGTCTTCATGAAGATGTTGCCCGATGCACAAGGCACCACTGTCAACCTGGTCACTTGCGAGCCCCAGCATTTTGAGTTCACTCAAGACATGTCGGGAACCCACGTCGAGGAGATGAGCGATCTCGAAGTCTCCATCTGGGTGCAAAACTACGACTCCAAGGAGATGTTCAACAGCCGTTTCGCTTATGAATACACCGAAGAACATCCCTATGCCGTCGAAAACCTCACCCTCATCCAAGACGAGGAAGCCGAAGAGAACACCATGGTGGCCTCTTGGGATGCACCGACGATGGGTAATCCTACGGGCTACAATGTGTATGTCAACAATGAGTTAGTCGCTGAGAACATCTCCGACTTGAGCTATACCTTCGCTGGCGAACTGGGCGCTTTCTATACCGTCGCCGTGGTTGCTCTCTATGGTGATGACAAGACCTCCATCAAAATGCTTACTGGCATGGAAAACACCTGGAGCGTCGAGGAAGTTGCAGCTAGCGTGTGCAAGGTTTACCCCAACCCCGCCAACAGCCAAGTGCGCATCGAAGCAGAAAACGACATCGAAAGCGTGATGGTCTATAATATGTTAGGCGCTTTGGTCGAAACGGTTAATGCCGACAGCAAGACCGTCAACATCAACCTGAACCAATACAGCAATGGCGTGTATTTCTTCAACATCCGCCAGAGCAATGGTGTCGTCACCAACCAACGCGTGGTGGTGAGCCACTGATGACATTGAAGTCATCCAAATAAAAAAGGGAACCCGTGGGTTCCCTTTTTTGTTAGATGCACTTAGACTGTGATTAGTCGCCCAACGTGGCCACCATAACGGCCTTGATGGTGTGCATGCGGTTCTCAGCCTCGTCGAAGACGATGCTGTTCTCGCTCTCGAACACGTCCTCGGTGACCTCGATACCGTTCAAGCCGAACTTTTCATAAACGTCGCGGCCGGCCTTGGTCTCCAGATTGTGATACGAAGGAAGGCAGTGCATAAACTTGCACTTGGGGTTGCCTGTCTTTTTCATCAGTTCTGCGTTGACCTGATAGGGCATCAGCATATTGATACGCTCTTTCCACACGCTGTCGGGCTCGCCCATCGATACCCAGATGTCGGTATAGATGAAGTCAAGACCCTTCACGCCCTTCTCCACGTCGTCGGTGACGGTAAGCTTGGCACCGGTTTCCTTGGCGATTTCCTGGCATTTCTTGACCAGATCTTTGGCCGGCTGCAGTTTCTTGGGGGCGATAATGCGGATGTCCATACCCATCTTCACACCGCCGACCATCAGGCTGTTGCCCATATTGTAGCGGGCATCGCCGATATAAGCGAACTTCACCTGGTTGAGGGGCTTATCGGTATGCTCCTGAATGGTGAGGAAGTCGGCCAGAATCTGAGTGGGGTGAGCTTCGGCGGTAAGACCGTTCCACACGGGGACACCGGCATATTTGGCCAGTTCCTCGACAGTGGCCTGGTCGAAGCCACGGTACTCGATGCCGTCGAACATACGACCCAGCACGCGGGCGGTGTCAGCCATCGATTCCTTGATGCCGATCTGTGAGCCAGTAGGGCCGAGATAGGTGACGTGGGCACCTTGGTCCTTGGCGCCAACCTCGAAGGCGCAGCGGGTGCGGGTCGAGGTCTTTTCGAAGATGAGGGCAATGTTCTTGCCCGTCAGTTTGGGTTGTTCGGTGCCTGCATACTTGGCGGCCTTGAGGTCGGCAGCAAGTTTCAGTAAGAACTTAATCTCTTCCGGAGTGAAGTCCAACAACTTCAGGAAGTTTCTGTTTCTGAGGTTAAATGCCATGTTGTTATGATTTAAACGTGAATGTTTCTTAAAAACGGTGCAAAATTAGTCTTTTTTCTTGTACCAATCAATCTTTTGTGTCGCAAACATGGCAATTCCCAAAATAATGAAGAGGCCGACACTTCCCACCAACAGGGCAAAACTTTCCAATTGTAGCAAGACATAGACAAAAGTATAAAGCACAGCCAGCAAAAGGCCGATGCCCAAGGCGGTCTTTTTGTCCTTCGTAATTGAAGCCATAAATACCACAATCATCGCGATGGTCATCACACAGGCAATGAGATAGGAAAGTCCGAAATTGATATGTTCGGAGAACGACAACAGCAAGGTGTAAAACACAATGAGCGCGATGCCGATGAGCAGGTATTGTACGGGATGGATAGGCTTGGCCTTGCGCATCTCTACGAAAAATACCGCAGCAAAAGTGAGGAGGATAATAAGAAAGGCATACTTGATAGCGCGATCGGTCTGGAGGTATTGCTCCACTGGAACTTTCAGTTCCACACCGAAAGAAGAATAGCCGAATTCCGTTCTATACTCAAAGAATGAATCATTGAGAACTTGAGGATAGTCTCGGTTGATGGCCAACACTTTCCATTCGGCTTGGAAGCCTGTGTCGGTCACCTGACGTTCGTCGGGCAAGTAATAGCCCGTGAAACTCGGCGTTGCGCAATCCGAGGTCAGGCTGACCGTAGTAGTTTGTCCGAAAGGCGCAAACATAAGATCTCCTGCGCCTTTGAAAGGTAAAACCAACGAAAAATCAACGGTTTCACCCTCCAAAACCCGCGAAAGTTCAACCTCGCAAGACAGTCCCTTCAAGTTACCTGTTTCAGCAACCATGTCGTAGGTTATTCCACCAAATTTGAGCGTCACATTATCGCTCAAACCGCGCAGGTTGGGCAGGCCAACAACGATTTTGGCTTTCTCGAAACACCATTCATGTCCATCCTGCATTTTCTCGAAGTCCTTGGGTAACTTGAACTGCCCCGTAAGGTCAAGAGCAGTTTCGTATACGGTGAAGTCGTAGATGCCGCGTTTCAAGAGTTTGGTCTTCACATCGCCTTTCACATCCAGTTGCTCGGGCAACACAATCTTGGCGTAGGTTTCTTTTTTATTGTTTTTCTCTTCAGAATAATAGATCTTGATTACTGGTCCTATGACCGTTTGAGGTCCAGCCCATTTCTCGAAGACCTCGTTTTCGGCGAGGCTTTCCGTGCTTTTGCGTTCCGAAACCAGATTCTTCAAAAGGAGTTGTGGGATGAGAAACGCCACGCACATCCCAGCGATGAGCAAAAGTTTCAAACCCGGACGGGCTTTCTTTTCGTTTTGTCCCTTGTTTTGCTTGTTCTGGGTTTCCTCTTTTTGGGCTCCCAAAACTTCCATGTTTTCTTCTGTTGTCATGATGTTTAGTTTTAATGGTTTGTTTATTTTATAAAGTACTTTGAAATTCAAAGTTGATATATCAAAAAAAAGAGTCCGTTATTGTTGGCTATTGACAAATGAGGCAAGTGCTTGAATATGTGCCGAAAACGCAGCCCTTCCCAAATCCGTTATGGCATAACTCGTGTTGGGTTTGCGTCCGATGAATTTCTTTTCGCAGCGGATGTAACCCAACTCCTCAAGGCTGCGGGCGTGGCTGGCCAGGTTGCCGTCGGTGAGTTCGAGCAGCGACTTCATCGTAGTGAAGTCGACTGACTCATTGGCCATCAGAACCGACATGATGCCGAGCCTGATCTTGCTCTCAAAAGCCTTGTTCAAACCGTCCAAATTGGCAATCATGGCTCACTTGCTCCTTTCATATTTCAGCCTGAAGACGATTCCAAAAACGATGTGCAGCACCCCGAAACCGATGAACCAAGTTAGCAAGGCGTAATCGACCAAGAAGCAATCGATGAGGCCTAAAGCCAACTCGGCATAACCCAAATAGCGCAAGGCAGGATAACTGAAATGGCTGGCGCTGATGAGTGCCAAGCCATAGAATATCAGCGTTATCGACGAGACTAGGCCATAGTGTTGCTGCAGCAACAAGGCCATACAAAGCAAACCACCGGCAAGCATCGGCACGAAGAAATTGACCAACAGGCGACGCATCGTCGCGTCCATGGTGAAGCGAAGCTGATGACGCTTGGCCTTCAAATAGGCCATGAGGAACACCGTCAAGAAGGCCACAACCAAAAGTACAAGAGCCACAACAATAGTGGTGCGCCATTTGGAAGGGGTATTGATGTGATAATCGCCCAAGAAGAAATAGATGTAGGCCGACACCAGCGAGGCCAAAATCCCCACAATGACAATCGATAATCCACTGATAGCCTTGAATTTGGACGAACGCTCCATCATGTCCTTGATGTCGTTTAGCGTATTGAGAGCTTCCTTGTTTTCCATGGTTTTTAAAGTACTTTGCGCTGCAAAGTTACAACTTTTGTTTTACATGACAAGCGTTTTTAGAAAAAAATTATTTTTGCAGCATGATTATCCTCGACAATGTCGTCGTCACTGACGAATTCCTGAATGCACAGTTCTGTTGCTGCCTGCCGCGCTGCAAAGGCTGGTGTTGTGTGGCTGGCGATGCCGGAGCACCTCTCGAAGCCTTTGAAATAGAGCAGATTGAAGACAACCTCGAAGCCATCAAACCGTATATGCGCCCCGAAGGCATCAAAGTGATTGAAGAAAACGATGTCTACGATTACGATGAGACAGGCGAACTCGTCACGCCCTTGGTGAATGGTGAGGAATGTGCTTTCGTCTATTTCCACGAGAACGGCACGGCCCTCTGTGCCATCGAAAAGGCCTATCTTGAGGGCAAATGCGACTTCTGGAAACCCATCTCATGCCACCTTTACCCTATCCGCCTAGTCGAAAAAGACGGCTTCACGCACATCCTTTACCACGAATGGAGCGTGTGCGTACCCGCCAAGCGCAAGGGCGAACATGAAGGCATTCCGTTGTGGAAGTTCCTCAAAGGAGCGATGGTGCGCAAGTTTGGCGAGGATTGGTATGCCCGCTTGGAGAAAATGATTCAGAAGGAATAAACTAATTTGCGAATTCTTCCGTTATATTGTCGTAATTTAGCATCCCAAACCGCAAGGATTGAAACAACTATTACTCATATTATCCCTGATGTTATGCTGCCTCGTCGCCGTTGCACAAAACGTTGACGAGCCTCAACACAAACGGATGGATTTCTACGGCTACGTGGTCACCGCCGACAGCCTACGCCCCATACGCAACACCCATATCATCAGCAAGATGGCGCATTGCGGCACCATCACCAACCAGCAAGGTAAGTTCCATATACAAGCCCGTAGGGTCGACACGCTTTGGGTGAGTTGCGTCGGATATACTCGACGCCTTATCGCCATCGACTCAACGCTCACCAGCGCCGACACCCTCGTCATCCGCTTGCTTCCTGAGACCATCACGCTACGCGAAGTGACCGTGCTCCCCTTTACCAACTACGAATCTTTTAAGGAAATGCTCGTCACCATGCCCAGCATCGAGACCCCAGACGAGATCAAACGCTTGAACGAAGACCTTAACGACCTATGGCTAAGCCGTGCGCCATCGGGCAACGGCATGGTCACCATCACAGCCAGTCCGATTCAATACCTCTACGACAAATACAACAAATCGGCACGACGCCAAGCCACACTGCGACGCAACCGCCGCATGTATAACGAAGTGCTGCGTGAGCAAGGCCGCACCGACGAGCTCCTCCCCGACTCACTCGATTTCTCTGTCGATTACAAAACGTATGAACTCGACGAAGCCGCCGAAACGGGCAAACCCAAGGCGATGGTACCCCGAAAGAAATACATCCGCATAGGGCAATAAGACAAAACCATGACCTTCCGCGATTGGCTCGATAGCATCATCAACCTATTTTATCCTCGCGTCTGCGCCGCCTGTGGCGAAGCCTTACTCAAAGACGAAAAGACAGTTTGCCTGAAATGCCGCTATCTGCTGCCTAAGACGGGGTACGAACTGAACCCTGACAATCCCTTGGCGCAAACCTTTTATGGACGGGTTAGATTTCACGCTGTCACTACAGCTTTCTTTTTCGCAAAATCCGGCAAAGTACAGCACCTCATCCACGAACTGAAATACAAAGGCAACAAGGACGCGGGCATTTTCCTTGGGCAACAATTAGGGGAAACCATCAAAAACGCGCCTCTCTTTCAAGACATCGACTATCTCATCCCTGTACCCTTGCATCCAAAGCGCGAGAAACAGCGAGGCTACAACCAAAGCTTGATGATCGCCCAAGGCATCCACGAGGTCACCGGGATTGCCATCGGCGACAAATACCTCATCCGTGCCGTCAACACGGCCACACAGACCAAAAAATCGGCCGAGGAACGCTATCAAAACGTGAAGGACATCTTCGAACTGCGTTTCGCCGACGAACTAAAAGGAAAGCACGTCCTCCTTATCGACGACGTGCTTACCACAGGTGCGACACTTGAATCGTGTGCGCATCAATTGGAAAATATCCCAGGTATTACCATTAGTGCGGCTACTGCCGCCTGTGCCGGGAATTAGGCTTGGTAGACCTTCGGGGTATCCTCGCCATTGAGGACACGCAGGCCATTCAATGCCAATGCCTTCATCTCGTCCTCGCCAGGATAGACGTAAACGGGAGCGATCTTCTCCACATGGCTCTTCACCAAAGCGCAGAAACCCTTGTCGTAGGCCATACCGCCCGTGAGGAAGATGGCATCCACATCCATGCTGAAAGCCGACGCTGCAAGGCCACCGACTTCCTTAGCCACTTGATAGGCCATGGCTTTGTAGACCTTCTCCCATTCCTTGTTGCCAGCCTTCACGGCGTTCTCCACCTCGAGGGCGTCGTTAGTGCCAAGGTAAGCGACAAAGCCGCCTTTGCCTTTCAGCATCTGGCCGATTTCCTTCTTGGTGTATTTACCACTGAAGCAAGCGTCGACAAGGAAGCCTGCAGGCAAGCTACCTGCACGTTCGGGGGTGAAGGGACCGTCGCCATTCAAAGCGTTGTTGGTGTCGACCACGCGGCCTTTCTTGTGGGCGCTGACCGAGATGCCACCACCGAGGTGGATGGCGATGATATTCATGTCCTCATACTTGCGACCGAGGTCTTTGGCCAACTGACGGGCAATGATCTTCTGGTTCAAGGCATGGAAGATGGAGATGCGCGGGAACAGCGGGTGACCCGAGTAGCGTGCCACCTCATCCATCTCGTCGACCACGACGGGGTCGGCGATGTAGGCCTTCACGCCAATTTCCTTGGCGATGTCGTTGGCAATCAAACCACCGAGGTTGGAGGCATGCTCACCGCTATAACCATCGGTAAGGTCCTTAATCATAAGGTCGTTTACCTCGTAAACGCCCGAGACGAGGGGACGGAGCAAGCCACCACGACCAACGATGCAATCCATTTGCTTGACATCTATGCCAGCCTCTTTCAGCTCGCGCATGATGGCTTCGGTGCGGAAGGGCTTCTGGTCGGAGATGTGGTCGAACTTGGCGACTTCCTCAGCACTGTGCTTGAGGTTCTTCTTGAAGACTTGTTCCTCACCTTCGAAGACGGCGATTTTCGTCGAGGTGGAACCGGGGTTGATGGTTAATATTTTGTATGCCATAATATTTTGTTTTTGAATTGTTTATGCCATCATAGCGGCCAAAGCGATGGAATACAATTTCGTCTTCGACGTGTCGCCGCGCGAGCTGAGCACGCAAGGCACCTTGGCGCCCATGAGCATAGCGCCCACCTCGCTCTTGTCGAACTTGGTGCAGCACTTATAGAACACGTTAGAGGCTTCGAGGTTGGGGAACACGAGGCAGTCAGCATCGCCAGCCACAGGGCTCTTCATGCCCTTGATGGCAGCCGTCTCGGCGTCGGTGGCGAGGTCGAGGCTGATGGGGCCTTCCACGATGCAACCCTTGATCTGGCCACGCTCGTTCATCTTTGAGATGATGGCGGCATCGACGCAGGCAGGGATGCCAGCGCTCATCTGCTCGGTGGCGGTCACCATGGCGACCTTGGGGCAGCTGACACCCAGCTTGGTGGCTACGGAAGTCACATATTTGAGCAGCTGTTGTTTCTGCTTGATGTCGGGCAGCGGGATGATGGCGCAGTCGGAAGCCACCATCAGCTTGTGGTAGTTGGGGTTCTCGATGACGGCAACGTGGGCTAAGGTCACGTTGGGCGGGCAAAGACCGCGTTCCTTGTTGAGGATGGCGCGCATATACTTATCGGTGGGCAGCAGGCCCTTCATCAGGATGTCGGCTTCGCCGGCATTGATGAGGTCGCAAGCCATGGCAGCGGCTTTCACGTCAACAGGCTCGTGGATGATTTTGAAATTGTTGGGGTCGATGTTCTCGGCTTTGCACACTTCTTTGATGACGTTTTCATCACCAAGGAGGGTGGCTTCGATGAGACCTTCCTTAACGGCAGCGTTCACTGCACAGATGGTGTGGTCGTCGTTGGCATAGGCAGCCACAAGGCGTTTCTTGGGTTTGCTGCGCAAAACCTCAAACATTTGCTCTAATTTTCTGATTTCCATAACGTTGTGTTTTATGATTCGAATTTAAATAATCAAAAATATACCTAGATTTTGCAAAGATATAAAATAAAAGCGTTCCCTAAGAAACGCTTCTAAAAAGATTTCAAATATTTATCATCAATAAAAGATGATATTCAAATCCAAACGTTTTTGCTGCACCGACTCGACGGCACGTTTCTTCACCTTGGTATTGTAAACCTTCAGCTGTTTCAACGAAGGAATGTTTTCGACGGGCGAGATGCTGCGCACGTTGGTATTGTTGACAAAGAGGTTTTCCAAACGCATCAGTCCCGACAAGGGTTTCAGCGATTTCACAGGCGTGCCGCTGGCGTTGAGCGTGATGAGGTTGTTCATCTTCGAGAGCGGGGCCAAATCGTCGACTTGCGTGTTCTCGATGTTGAGCAACTCCAACAGTGTGCTTTCCTCGATAGGCTTCAAGCTACTGACGGGGTTGTTCTGTGCGTTGAGCTCAATCAGGTGTTCCTTGTGGGCCAATGGCGTCAGGTCGTGAACGCCTTGGTTGTTGATGGTGAGTCTTTCAAGCCACATGAGGTCGGTGAGCGGGTCCAAAGAAACGATGGGGAATTCCGTGCCGATCTCCAACTCCCTCAAGTCGATGACACGCTGCAGCCCAAGAGCGTCGGGCATATCCGTTTGCAGCGAGGCGGCGTTGCGGAAGATGGCTTGCCAAATGGGGTCGAGCCCAGCCCACCACGTACGCAAAGCCTCCGTCTGATAGACCACGTTCACCTGACGCTGACGCTCCTTGAGGGCGACCACCTGCGAGCGACCGATGATGGTGCTGTCGGCCAAAACCACCTCGATACTGTTGTCGTTGGCCAAAGGCGAGAGGTTGTTGACAGGTGTGCTGCTGATATTCAGCTGCTTCAGGTTGGTCATTTCCTGCAAAGGCTTAAGGTCGTTGATGTAGGTATGTGAAATATTCAACGACTCGAGGTTGGCCAGCCCTTGGATGGCAAAAAGGTTGGGAATCTCGGTATAGGCGATGTTGAGTGACTTCAGGTTGGTCAAACGGCTCACGGGCATCAGGCTCTGCAGGAAGGTGTTGCCTGAGAGGTCGAGTTCCTGTAAGTTGATGATCTGGTGCAGTTGCTCGGTGGTCGGTTCCTGTCCGACTTTGATCTGCTTCGAGAAGACCGCTTTCCAATAAATCGGAAGGTCGTTCCACCAGTTTTTCAACGCCTCGGTATCGAAGATGACCAGCGTGAAGGGGTTGTCCTTGGTGAAGGCACTAGCTTCGGCATCATGGATGCCTGAGTGGTCACAGTAGATCTTGCTCAAGCGACGGTGGCTCTTCAAGGGACTGAGGTCGTAGATGGAAGTGTTGCTGCAGTAGAGTTCGCGCAGGTTGTCCATCTCGCTCAACGCATTCAAATTACTGACAGCAGAACCCGAAATATTGAGACTCTGGAGGTCTTTCAGGTTGGAGATGGGACCGAGGTCACGGACCGAAGTGTTGCTGATGTCGATGTTTTTCAATTTGGTCAGATCCTGCAAAATGCCAATGCTTGAGACCCGCGTACCACCCAAGTTAACCAGGGTCAGGTCGGGGCAGCTCTTCAGGTTGGATATCTTGCTGACTTGTGTGTTGGCCACGTTGAGTTTCTCGAGGCGACGCAAGGTGGTGAGTGCCGAAAGGTCTTCAACACCCGTATTGGCCACTTCAAGCTCCTTCAGCATAAGGTTGTATTTCAAAGCCGAGAGGTCGTTGATTAACGTGGAGTTGGCACGCAGCACTTCGAGTTTGTTGAGGTTACGCACGGGCGAAAGGTCTTCGATAGAGGTCTCGGAGACATCCAGCCAGGTGAGGTCGGAGAGCTCGCTGAGGGGTTCAAGGGTGATGATTTCACGGATGCCCGAGATGTCGAGACGCTGCTTCTGGCTGACCTGCTTCAACTTGGCATCAAGAGCACTGTAATCGGTGAGGCCTTCGGTGTTGAATTCCGACAAAGGCGTGCCGTCGTCAAACAAGACGTCGCTACCCAGGCGGTTCTTCCAGTTTTGCGAGAGGCTGTTCCACCAATTGCGGAGGGCCTCTTTTTCGTTGATCTTACTGGTATAGATGCTCGCTATCTTGATGCTGTTCTTCTGTCGGTCGAGGTTGATTTCAACGTAACGGTTCTTAGCGTTGTCGACGGCTTCGTCGTTGATGGTCTTGGCCGTCAGATGGCGGGTCAGCGTGGCCTTGAAAAAAATGCTGCCGTCGTCGCGGGTGCTGTTGGCTATGCTTTGCAAATCGAATTTAAAGACAGCCCATTTGAAGAAGAAGTCGATATCCTTCAGGTAAGCCTGCACGTCCTTGTTGATGGGAGAAGTGCGGTTCACATCAAGGTCGTCCTCGATCTGTACCTTGTCGTCAATGAAGATCTTGCTCCAGCTCTCGGTGAATACGATTTCTTTCTCCGCGGCGCTGGCAGTGCTGTCACCAAGGAAATTCATTGTCTCCTCCAAATAGGTGAGCATGGCCTTAATTTCGTTTTCATATTTGGCGACTTCGTCTTTCGACAGTTTCTGTGCCTGACTACCCATAGCCAGGCCAAACAAGAATATAGCGAGTACAGCTATTTTTTTCATGGTTGATAGAATTTAATCAAATTAACTTTTTCCTTTTCCGGCATGTAGATGACATTCGACATGAGCCAACCGGAATTGAGGCCCGAGCGGTTGAACCACGACACCTCGAAATACCAGTCCTTGATCTGCAGGACGTGGAACTTCACCGAGTCGACATGCTGGAACACAAGCCGACCTTTCTTGATCTCGTAGAAAAACAGGGTCAGATAATCGGGCTGGAATTCTTTTGAGGCATAGTATTCGATGACATTGGGGTCTTGAAAAGCCTTGTAGATGTTCATGAAGTCGAGTTCGTGGCTCATGGGATGCAGGAAGTGCTTTTCTTTTTCGGCCATCTCACCACTAGGGAAGAGCTTGTTGAACTCTGAGAAATAGACGTTGGTGAGCACCCATTTCGACCCCAAGCCTTCCTTCTCAACGGCCAAAAAGAGCATCACGTTGACGTCTTTTCCGTTGTATTTGAAGGTGGTGGAGACCTCCGAATACCAGCGGCCGCCGAGGAAAGTCATATACGACGAGTCGCTCTTGGTGACGTCCTCGATGAAATAGCGCTGCAATTCGGTCTGTGTGCCATATTTCTCCTGGTCGAAGAGGATGGGCAGTGACTTGCGACGCATCTCGTTGTTGCGGTATTTGGGGTCTTTGGGGTTGAGTTTGTAGCCGAACTGGTCTTCCTCGTAGTTGAACCTACGCATGAACTGACCCATCTGTTTGGTCATGGCATAGAGCTCGGTCTCATCCATCTTAAAATCGCCAATCGTCTGACCTGCAGCAGGCCAGACGAAGGCGATAGTAAGTGCCAATAGGACAATATTTCTTACAATTCTCATCTATTCGTCGTTTCCTTGACGCGCATGTCGCCGAGCAACACATCCCAGAAACCGATGGTGCGGCCACCGATTTGGGTCTCCTTGCGCTTCACATAGACGGTGATGTCTTTCTTGGTGGTGTCTTTGTAAGCCAGGTTGCCTTCCTTGTCATAGCCTCTGAAGGTCTGGAAGATGGTGATGACGCCCACATAGGTGCCGTCGGGCTGACGTTGCAGGTCGCTGACATACTCGATGTTGTACCACTCGATCTCGACGCGGTCGTAGTTGAGGCGCATCAGGTGTTCCATGTACTTGCGGACACGGTAGTAGGTGATCTTGTTGGAACCCAGCGAAGAGACGCCAATCTCGGCATCGTTCATAAAGAGTTCCTCAGCGCGGTCGATGACGCGGTTGGCCTCGCTGAAAGGCGTTTCCTTCGATCCGACGATTTTGATGTATTTGCTCAGGTCTCTCACCTTCTCCAAGGCAAGGCTGTCGATGGCCTGCTTACGTTCGAAACTCAGTTCGTCCTGTGCCATGGCGCTACCCACAACGCACAAGGCAATCACTAATGTGGCAATGATCTTTTTCATCTCTTTATCAGTTCTATTTCGTTAATCTTTCCGCTGTTGTTGTATTTGATTTCGTGCACCTTCTCCGTGGCCTTCTTTTGGTCCTTCACGTAGTTGAGGTACTGCTCGATGGTGGTCGGACGGTCGTAGTCGTTGAAGCCAGCGTTCTGCTTGATGATGATGAGCACCGGCACATTGGGCGACTCAAACATATCCAGGGTCTCGTTGATGATGCGGTTGGCCTGAGAGACGCTGCTGGCATGGGCTATGTTGTTGAAATTACGCCCGAGGACGACATCAGCGGCATTGGCTTTTTCGCGTTCTTCGGCGGCGCGACGCTCCTCTTCGTCTTTCTGGGCGCGCTCACGGGCGAGTTTCTTCTCCACCTGGAAGAGCAGGTCGTCGACTTCGGCGTTCTGCAAGTTCCAGTCCTTGATGGTCTGCACACGGGCTTCCTTCTCTTCGAGGCTCCAAAGGGTCTCGTCGTCGAGGATGGCATTCAGGTCCTTCACGGCTTGTTCAACTCTTGATTTGTACTCGGCCTCAGCGGCTTCACGGGCAAGTCTCTTCTTGCTCTTGCAACTGGTGGTACCTCCCAGCGTGATGAAAGCGGCCAGAAGAACCATCATGACGGTTGTGATTTTACTTTTCATTTTTTATCGAATTTTTCTCTATAACTCCAGATAATGCTAATAAATTGCAAAAGTAGTGCTTTTTTTCGTTGCACAGGGCGTTTTACGGCAAATTTAGTGCCAAATCATCCCAGCGGTATCTTGTTGAGAACCTTATAAAAAGGTCCCGTGGGCTGCAGAAAACTCTGGAAATAGATCAGTTCCTTCACATCGGCATGGAGATAAGGCTTCTGCTCGATGCTGTTATATATCTGCATAAAGAACTGTTTGTCAACAAGTTGTTTGATACGACACACGGTGAGATGCGGCACAAAGTTCTGTCGGTCACGAAGATAGCCCAAGTCGTCGAAAGCATCCAAAAGGTCGGCCTCAAGGTCGAACAATGCCTTGGGTTGGTCATTCATGCCAAGCCAAAGCACACGCGGCACGTGGTTGCTGCCGAAGAGTCCCGTACGGTCGAAGTCCATCGTAAAAGGCTTGTGGTTTTTGGCCACTTTCCTGCAGGCCTCGACAATGGCAGGAATGTCGTCTTCGGGGGTCTCGCCCAAGAACTTCAACGTCAGGTGGATCTGATTGGTCTTCACATAGTTGATATAATGCTCATGCTGAAGGTTTTTCTTCAGTCTTTCCACCAATGCAGGAAATTCTGTGCCACAGGGGATGGAAATGGCAAGGAAGGTTCGTTTGGTTTTCATCGATTTGTTTTGATTCAAAATCAGGTTTTTCGCCACTTTTTATCTCACCATTCCTATAGGATAGACCAGATAATTCTTATCGCAATAGGGCGAGCGTTCATAGAACCAGTTCATGACCTCGTATTGCGAGGGCTGCTGACCTTTCGGGAAGGAGGCTTTCCAAGCGTTGAACTGCTCTTCGAGGAAGGGATCGGCGGCGAGCATGGCCTTGGCCATAGGCTCCATCTTATAGATTTCGAAATACTCCACACGTTGCAACACATGGCTGAAGAAGCCCCACTCAAACAACGAGCCTTGCATCTCGGGTTCCAACAGGTTCATCAGCAGACGGACACCGTTTTGCGAGGTCTTCACCACAGCTGAGCCTTTGGGGAAGGTGACTTCCTTGGTGATCTCTTCGGCGTCGGCATGGGCCACACGGCAACGTCCTTCGGAGGGACGGGGCATAAACGACACGTTGCTGAAACGGTAGGTGTTGACGGTCAAGGTCTTTTCGCTCTTCAACAGATTCATTTCAAAACCATGCGCCTTGACGATGTCGATAACCTCGCTGTATTGTGCCGGGATAATGTATTCCTTGGGCACCGACAGGGTCTTCTCGGGTCGCGTGGAAAGCACCCGACGGACTTTGCGTGTTTCAGGGCGCGTCGTATCGTAGGCATAGTACCAACCGCCGGTGATGTCGCTCTGCACCGTATCGAAATGATAACCCAAGAAGTTTTCCCAAATCGTGTCGTTCAACTCGGGTTGCATGTTGATGGGTATCTCCTTGAGGGTCAAGTCGTTTTTCTTGGCTTGGGTCAATGCTTTGTTGAAACCATCCTTATCGTCACGAATGATTCTCAGCGTCTCCACAATCATGTTGTAAGTCGACAGCACACGGTCTCTGTAGGGTTTCAGCATGTGCGTTTCCAGCAAGATGCCAGGACAGTTGCGTGCCGTGGTATAAGCCTCTGAGAACATAGCCGAAAAGCTCTCGTCATAAAGCGATGCCGTCGGGTCGCCCCAGGGTTGGAACTCGATATAGCGCGTGACCGGCATGCCATAACGCATCATGGCAGGACCGATCTTGGGTTCCCATACCTCGCTCAGCCAAGCGGTTATCGAAGGATCGTAGTTGCCAAAATTCTCTACGGAATAGGTGGTTACATATTGGTAATCAGCGCCATCGGTGGCATGGGTGTCGAAAAACAGGTCGGGCTGCCACTTGTTGAACAAGGCAGTAAAAGCCCTCAGCTCGGGCGAGTCGAGTTTGGTAAAATCGCGGTTGAGGTTCAGGCCTTGGCTATTCACGCGCCAGCCCATCTGCTTCGGACCGTTCTGGTTGATGCGGTTATAAGGCGAGAAGTTGGCCAGTCCGTCGGGACTCAACACGGGGAGGAAAAGGAAAGAGAAATCGTACAAAAGGTCACGATGCTCTCTTCCGCTCAACATATTGCGGACAAGGAGAAACATGGCATCCTTGCCATTGGGCTCACCGGGATGTATGCACGATTCCACCAAAATGATGTTCTTCCCGCTCCGACGGATCTTCTTCGGGTTGGTATAACCCTTTTCATCTACTATCAACAGGGGGATGTCACGTCCTTGGGCGGTCTGCCCAATGGTTTGGTAATGCACTTCGTCAAATTGCTTGGCCAGCTGTTTGGCAAAACTAATCGTGCCTTCGTAACTGTCTGTCTCTAAAAAGCCTGACTTCTCGAAAGTGGTGGTCAGGTCGGCTTCTTTCTTCTGGCAAGCGGCCAGCAACAACAAAGCCATCAGGAAGGGAAAACATCTTTTCATGGGTATGGGTTTTTGACCTACAAAAGTAGCATTTTTATGCCGATTTTTTTCTCTTGTTTTCATTTTTTCTGGATGGTAAAGCAAAAAACCGTATTTTAGCCACTTCAAAAACCGACCTTATCATGAACACTTACTCCATAGGAATCGACATTGGCGGCACCAACACCGACATTGGGCTGGTGCGCGACGACGGCCATGTGATAGCCAAAAAGAACATCCCAACCAACAAGTATTTCGACGCCGACATCTACGTGTCCGACTTCTGCGAACAGATCAAACTACTGATGCAGGAAAACAACATCGAAGCCATCGACGGCATCGGCATTGCCGCACCCGTGGGCAACTACTACACGGGTTGCATCGAGAACGCCTCCAACCTGAATTTCAAGGGCGTGATCGACTTGGTACGTATGACCAAATCATACATCGACGTGCCGGTAGTGGTTTCCAACGACGCCAACGCTGCGGCCTATGGTGAGCTCGTTTACGGCGGTGCCAAAGACATGAAGCATTTCATCATGTTCACCCTCGGCACGGGCGTAGGCAGTGGCGTGGTGGTCGACGGCAAACTGGTGTTGGGCAAGACTGGCGGTGCAGGCGAGTTGGGCCACGCCATCCTGATTCCCGAAGGACGTCAATGCGGCTGCGGCAACAAGGGTTGTTTGGAGACCTACTGCTCAGCCTCTGGCATCTGCCGCACGGCTTTGGAGATGATGGAAAACATGCCTGAATATGACGGTGCACTTCGCAAGGTGGCTCCCGAGGAGCTCACCAGCAAGATGGTGGGCGACGCCGCCAAATACGGCGATCCCTTAGCCATCAAGGTGTTTGAGAAGACAGGCTATCTGTTGGGCATCGCCATGGCCAATGCTGTGACCTTCAGTGGTCCCGAGGCCATCTTCCTGTTTGGCGGTCCCGTGAAGGCGGGCGACGTGTTGCTCAACCCCGTGCGCAAATCGTTCGAGGAGCACCTCTGCTTCATCTTCAAAGGCAGCGTTGATGTGCGTGTCTCGGAACTGCCCGACAACGACGCGGCTATCCTTGGCGCAGCGGCCTTGACGAAAGCATAATGGCAACTCGATTAAAACGAAGAAAGCCGCAAGTTTGCGGCTTTCTTTTTTATTTATTGAAGTTTTTCTCCAAGAAATCCTTAGCCTCGGTCATGCCGCCGTCGCGGGCTTTTTGCATGAGCAGCTTGGCATAGGTTTGGTCTTGCTTCACGCCGTTACCAGAGTAATACAACAAGCCGAGACGGTATTGTGCATTGGCGATGTTATGGTCGGCGGCTTGGGTATAATACTCCACGGCCTTGGCCATGTCTTTCTCGGTGCCCACACCGAAATAGTAACAGTCGCCCATCTGTGAGATTGCATAAATGTTGCCAGCATCAGCGGCGTCTTTCCACCACTTCAAGGCCTCCTTTTCGTCTTTCTCCACGCCCATGCCGTAGAAATAGCAGTTGCCGAGGTTGAGCATGGCCTGGTCGTCCTTGACCTGAGCGCCTTTTTGATACCACTCTAAAGCCTGTTTGGGGTCGGCGGACACGACGGTGCCCATACGATAGTAGTTGCCAATGAAGTTGTAGGCGGGACCGTACTCCTGGGCCGCGGCTTTTCTATACCAAGCCAAAGCCTCCTTTGCATCTTGCTCCACACCCCAACCTTTTTCGTAACACACACCATAGACATATTGGAACTTGGCGTTGCCCTGCTCAGCCCTGTAGCGGATGCTGTCGATCTGCGAAGCCACCTGGTCACCAACCGACATCTTTTCGCCTTGAAGCTGGCTGAAATCGAGCGGCATGCCTTCTTCCAGTTTCAGGACGGGACCGTTGGGATCACCCAAAACGTTAGGATTAGCCCCGCCCTTTTCTTGTACTTGGATTTGTTGCATAGGAGCAACGGGGACGCCCATGGGTATGTCCTTGTTTGCTTGCTCGGGCTGGGTTTGCGCTTGTTCCTTGTTGTCATTCTGGCCGCATGAAGCCATCATCAGTGCGGCGGCAAATATCAAAAGGGTTTTCTTCATTGTCATCATATTTAGGACTGCAAAAATACAGTTTTTATTTGATTTGGAAGCGAACGCCCAAATAAGCACGGATACCAGAAAGCGGTCCCCAGACCATCGAAGCGTCGAAGTCTTCGCTGTTCGGATTGTCGGCCGAAATGATGGGATGGTCTTGTTTGTAGTTGGTCAGGTTTTCGCCACCGACATAGAGTTCCCAGCATTTGCCCAACTTCTTTGTGACCTGCGCATTCATGATGACATAGAAAGGCGAGCGCTCGATGTTCTGACCGTTGGCCACGGCAGTGGCGTTGCCACTCAAGTCGGGCACGCGGCTGTCGCCGTTGAACTGCGTGGTGAAGTCGAACTGCCAAGTGCCGGGCGCGTACGACATCGTCACCAGGCCTTTGTAACGGTTGACGAAAGGCTTCTCGCGCAGGGTGTCATTAATGGTCATTTTCACGTCGTTGTAGCGGAAGGCCAAGGTAAGGTCGAAATCCTTGAAAATCTCGCAGTTGGCCTCGATTTGGGCGCTGTTTGAGTATGACTTGCCGTTGAGGTTGTAGATGCGAATCTGGTGCGCATCGGCATCGCGGTCGAGGACGATTTGGTTGACGAAGTCGGTGCGGTAGAAGTCGGCTTGTAGAGTTAGTTCTCGCCAGCCGAAATCGATATTTTTGGCCAAGTTAATGCCATAGTTCCAGGCCTCTTCCATCTTGGGCGTGTCAATGAAACGAATCATCCTCGACGAAGCCAGCATAGTGGAGTTTTCAGCCAAGATGTTGGGGGAACGATAACCCTTTCCTGCTGAAAGGCGCACGGCAAATTCATCGTGAGTTTTGAACCTCACATGCAGACGGGGCGTGTAAAGCATCTTTTGGTAATAGGTGTTATAGTCGGCACGGAAGCCAGCGATGATGTTCCAATGGTGATCATCGGCAAAATTGTATTCCACAAAGGCTCCCGGAACTTGTTCGACACGTTGGAAAGTGCTGTCGTTTAAATGCTCATCATATTTGTCGTAGGTATAACTGGCACCTATGGAATAAGTGTGATGGTCATTCACGAGGTAGGAGTCAAACAACAGATTACCATAGTAAGAGAGTTGGTTGGCATTGTAGTCGGTCAGACCATAATAGGAGTCCATCTTATGGTAAGTCACCTGATGTTGCATTCCGAGGCTTGTGTCTTTACGGTCAAAATGGTAGCCGCCTTTGGCAAAAGCCTCATAACGCTCCGTATTGATGCCTATGCCATAAAGATTGTAGCCTTCGTCAAGGCGATGCTCCGGATCGAAGTCCTTTTGTCCGCCGAGTCGGGTTTCCTTCAAAGCCTTGATGCCTAACTTACAACCGAAACGGCCCGTATGGGGATGGTTATAACGCAAAAAGACATTGTATTGTGTGGTCATTGGATCGTCAAGAAACGAGTCAGCGTTTTCATCCATTTTCATGTGGCTGTGACTCACATGGCCGAATAACATAATGCCATCGTTCTTTCCCACTTTTACGCGACCGTTGAAGTTCAAGTCCGTCATCAACATCGAGTTGCCATAGAGGTTGACAAACACTTTCTCGCTCTTGTCGGGCATTGGCTCTTTGTAGTCCACATTGATTTGTCCCGTAATGGATTCGTAACCGTTTCTTACAGAAGATGTTCCTTTGGAGATCTGTATGCCATTCATCCAGTTACCAGGCACATAGTTAAGACCGAATGTCGAGGCCAAACCACGGAAATTGGGGATGATTTCGGTCATCATCTGGGTGTAAATGCCGCTTAAGCCAAGCAATTGGATTTGTTTGGCGCCCGTGACGGCGTCACTATAGGCCACATCGACCGAGGCGTTGTTCTCGAAACTGCCTGCAAGAGTACAACAGGCGGCACGCTTCAGGTTTTCGGAAGTGATTTCCTGCACAGCGATGGCTTTGATTGGGTTGATGAAAGAGGCTTTTTGTCGAGCTGCAATCTCCACCTCGTTCAGCATATGGACGGCCTTGAATACATGGTCATAGTGCACTGGCTCCATCATGTGGTGGATGGTGTCGTTCTCATAACTGACACAGCTGAACACAAGGCAGCCGATGCGCTCATGTAGCGGGATTTTGTAGTGTCCGTTGGCGTCGGTCACCGTGCCTTCGTTGACGATCTTCCAATACACGTTCACGCCTGGCAGTGGCGTGCGTTGGCCGTTTTCGGCCTCTTCATATACCGTGCCTTCGATAAAGCCTTGGGCGAAAGCGCCTGCGGCGAAGGCAAAAAACAATAGGGTTATTAGGGTGAGTTGTTTGGTTTTCATATTGATACTGTTTATGATGTTGTATGTGCGTTCTTTAGACGTCATTGCGGGCTTGACCCGCAATCTCATCTGCATTAGAGACACCCTCTCGCCTAGGAGATTGCGGATGTTCCTCCGCAATGACGATAAGGCTCGGGGCACACGTTCCCGGTCTCGTGTCAAGGAGGATTATCAGAAAACCAAAGGATTAAGCTTCAGCGAAGAAATAAACACAATCCGCTCTCGACCAGAAAGAAACTTGAGTGTCTTCCTCTGAAATAATGGGTTGAAAACCACTTGAACCTGATGACACAAATCGGTTAAGTCGAGATGAGGCAGGATGATGGATTGCAGGTTGACAATCAATTGTTTGTCAGGCGAAAAAACGAAGTTGTCGGTGAATTGTACCTTACTGTCGAAGTCGTCACAGCAACATTTGGCATTGAAATGCACAACATCGAGCGGCAAAGAGGCTTCCATTTCATGTTCATGATCGTGTCCCAAACAATGCACACAATCCGCGGCAGCATCGCCGAAACTGCCCATCATGTGATGGTCTTCGGTGCAATAGTGGAACTTCACATCCCATCCAGCAGAGATGAACAGCACCACAAGGGCCATTAAAAGGGAGCCGATTTGCAACAATCGCTTTTTCATGCCGCAAAAGTAAGGATTTTTTGTATTTTCGCAGCAAAATTCAGAATTATGGCCGACGGATATTTGGAAAAACGCTATGAAGAGGTCTTTGGCAAGGGTGCCAAGAAGACAATAGTAAAACACACCTCGATTGAAACCCTTATGGAGAAAAACCGCAGTTATCGCGGTTATGACCAAAGCTTTGAGGTGAAGCGCGACATGTTGGAACGCATCGTGGCAGTGAACACAAAGATTGCCTCGGCGAAAAACCAACAAGTGCTTCGCTTCAAGTTGGTGACCAAAGAAACGGGGGCCGACATCATCGTGCAAAACATGAAACTCGGCGGTTTGCTGCCCGAACTGCACCTCCCCTTCCCCGGCACGGAGCCCGAAGCTTTCATCATCATTTGCAGCATCGTCCCTGAAACAAAGTTCGTAGACATTGACCTCGGCATTGCGGCGCAAAGCATGTTGCTGAAAGCCACTGAAATGGGATTGAACGGCATCATGATTGGCGCCTTCAACAAGACGAAGATTACCGAGGCTTTCAAACTGCCTTTTGAGCCACTACTTATCTTGGCCATCGGCAAAGGCAACGAGAAAATCAAGCTGCAGCCCGTGGATGAAGGCGAGAAACTGGCCTATTATCGCGACGACGACGGCGTGCAGTTTGTGCCTAAGATCCGTTGGGAACAATTGATTATTGAATAATATATCTCATGCAGAATACGCAGAACTATGTGAATCGCTATGCGACGCCAAACATGCGTCCGATAGGTTCAACGAGTTCTGCGTATTCTGCGTGAAAAACAATTACATTATTGCAGTTTAAACGTAATCGGCATCATGTAACTCACACGAACGGGCTTGCCTTCTTGTTTGCCAGGCTTCCATTTCGGCATGGCTTTGATCACACGGACAGCCTCGTCGTCGCAACCGCCGCCAATGCCTTTCATAACCTTGACTTCATTAACGCTGCCGTCTTTCTCAATCACAAAACTCACATATACACGGCCTGAGATTTCCTTGTCCATGGCCTCTTGCGGATACACAACGTTTTTGGCTACAAAGTCCATCAAAGCTTCGACGCCGCCGGGAAACTCAGGCATTTGTTCACAAATCTGATAGACACCGTTTTTGTCGGGTTTCATATCTGGTTTGCTTACGTCAGCTTTTTGTGCAGGTTTCGTAGGTTGGCTATCCAACTTGAAGTTGATAGGCATCATGTAACTCACGCGGACTGGCTTACCCTTTTGTATGCCAGGCTTCCATTTCGGCATGCCTTTGATGACACGGACAGCCTCCTCGTCGCAGCCACCACCAATGCCACGTAGCACTTTCACATTGGAAACGCTGCCGTCTTTCTCAATAACAAATCCTACAAACACTCGGCCTGAGATATTCTTATCCTTTGCTGCTTGGGGATATTTGACGTTTTCTGCCACATACTTCATCATGGCTTCTTCACCTCCTGTATAATGAGGCATTTGTTCAACAATTTGATAGACAGTGTCTTCTTCGGATGTGGCTAAGTCAAACATTTGTTCAAAAAGATGTACGGAGAGGGTGAACGGCTCGATGGTATAGGTAGACGTATCGCCTCTTCTTTCCGTTTCCGTGATGAAAAAATTGTTTCGCTGGGTTCCATCAGCATCATAAGAGGTGACGGTCAGTTTTTTGCATGGCTCTCCTGACTCAGGTTGGAAACCATCCGAAGTCTCGAACTTGACATAGGAACCGTCATCGGAATAAATGAGTGTGTCTTTCAATTGCATGGGAGTGCCGTCATCATCAAAGATTTCGAACTGACCCATTTCAACAGTAATGGGTTTGTCGACGGCTTGGTTGCCGAGCTTTGTCGAAGCATCTTGTGCCGTCACTTTCGTGTTGGCAATCAGTAGGATAGCCAACACCGGCAATGTAGCCAAGAGCCTCCACCAGAGGCCCTTGGCCTTTTCATTCTTTGTAATCATCTTGATTCTTTTTTTGGTAAGGATTAAACTGAAATTATTGCTCATTCCGCTGAAGTCGACAGCCGTGCACTGCTGCAGGATCAGCATCATGTAGTTCTTTTTGTCAACGCCGGTGGCCACCACGTCGCGGTCGGCTTGGTATTCGTGAAGGCTCTGCAACTCCTTCTTGTACAGATAAATAAAGGGATTAAACCATTGCAGGATCATCATCACCTCAGCGAAGAGGATGTCCCACGAATGGTGGTGCTCAATGTGGCTGATCTCATGTCTCAAGATGTCAGGATCCACATTTTCGTTGGGGAAAAAGGCATAACGGAAGAAAGAGAACGAACCTTGTTCGCGGCCTGTGAACACTGCCGTACAACCATCCATTTTGCGCTTTGGCGAATGAATGATGAGCACCACGAGCCTCCCCAACTTGATGAGGAACAACAATGTCATCACGCCGACACCTACTAGATAAATGCCGCCAATAACTTGCCACACACTGAAACGCGAAGGCGTGGCATTGGTGGTCACCGTCACTTCAGGCAAGACGGGCTGGCCATCGGGCGTGACGATGACCTCATTGAGCATGATGCCGTTAAAAAGCTGTTGTTTCAAGGTCGCCATTTGTGGCACTTCAATTCCAGAGAGCAGACCGAGCAACGGCATGGCCAAAGCCAACAACATACTCGTCAGCAGAAAGAAGCGGTTGAAATGCAGGCGGTTGCTGTTGCGGAACAGCAGGCGATACACCAACCAAAGTACAGCAACAGTGGCTGCGATAGGCAGCAGATGACCGATGATAAATTCTTGAGCTTTCATGGCTTATTTCCTTTCTTCGGTTATGGCTTCGTCGATCACTTTTTTCAGGGCTTCCAGCTCTTCGAGGCTGAAATTCTCCTTTTTGGCGAAGGCCGAAACGAGGTCTAGATAGGAATTGTTGAAATAGCGCTCCACCACGCTACCGAGATAGCGCTGCGAGTATTCCTCCTTGCTGATGGCAGCCGAGTAACGGTTGGCGCGACAGAAGGTCTCGTGCTTCACGAAGCCTTTGTTTTCCAAGATCTTGATGACGGTCAGCACGGTGTTGTAGGCCGGCTTGGGTTCGGGGAAGGCCGCCATGATTTCGTTGGCGAAGCCCTGGCCGATACTCCAGATGACTTGCATCACTTGTTCCTCTCCTTTGGTTAATTCTTTCATTTTCAATATCTTTAATTAATTAGTATACAAGGTTTATTTGTTTTTTCTTTTTCTCTAATCTAATTATTTCTTGATCAGTAAGTATGAAATCATTGTCACGTAAGATAAGGGTTCCCATCTCTGGTTTTTCCACAAGTTCCCACGGAAAACGCTCCAATAGGTTGTGTTCGGCATCGAATTCGTAAAGTGCTTTCATCTTCGACAAATCGGGCAGATCCAGCAAGTGATTGAATCCCACACCGAAGCGTTCGATGGAATCCATCTCTGTGATCCACTCTGGAATGAAATGCAACTCGTTGTGATGGATATAGAAATACTTCAGGCGTTTCAGGTTGCGCAATGTGTCAGGAATCTCCTCAATTTTGTTGAACGAAAGGAAGAGTTGCTGCAGGTTGTCCATGTCGCCAATGAAATCAGGGATTTCCGTAATCTTATTCTTATAGAAATCCAAGTGCTTTAGGTCGTTGAAACCCGCCAGGACCTCTGGAATAGCTTCAAACTTGTTCTCATAGAAAATCAAGTATCTGGCTTGTTTCATCGCGGCAAACGATTTGGGCAAGGCGCTGAGTTGGTTCTTTGACAGGTTCAGGCTTTCGCAACGCAGCACACCAATATTGTCAGGGAGCTTCTTGATGCCATTACCCGCCATCAAGACATCTTCGACTTTCGATAGGCGGCGTATATCCCGCCTTTTTAGGTTCAGTTTGTTGAAATTCAAGTTGATTTCTTCGAGACTATCAAGCGAACTGAGCCATCTGGGAATGTGTTTGATTCGGTTGCCTTCCAGGTTGAGTCTTTGCAGATGCTTGCAATGCTTGATGCTCGATGGAATACGATCAAGACCGCAGTTGGTCAGCGAGAGCACCTCTATCTTATTGTCTTTGGGAATGTCAAGATCGTATACTTCGGCCCTGACGACTTCAAATACAATCGCCGAATCAGGAACATAAGTCACATACTTGGCTCGTTGAGTCGCGCATGAGGTGAATATTCCCATCACCATTAATAATACTATGTGTCGTTTGATAGCCATTTTAGTAGGTCTTGACGCTGCAAATATAGATAACTTTTTGAATATACAACTAAAAAATTAGTTTAATTATTGTATTTTTCGGTAAATATTTTCTATATTATTGGTTTTCAACAGATTTTTACATAGATTTTTCTTTTTTCTTGCGAAGCAATCCGATAAAACCACATTTTTTTCAAAAAATGCATTCCGTTTCGTGAATTATTCCTATTTTTGCAGCCGCTTTTAATCCCCTTAGAAGAGGGAAAAGAGAGGCCACTTTAGCTCAGTTGGTAGAGCAACGCATTCGTAATGCGTAGGTCGTTGGTTCGAGTCCGACATGTGGCTCCAGCAAAAGAGTTTCGTTCCGAAACTCTTTTTTTATTGCCCAAAAGCGACTATAATTCCTTCTCTTTCGCGGAAATTCTCTATCTTTGCAGGTTATTCTATTTTGGATATGTCTGTACCAAACAAATTGATAGAGAAAATTGAGGGCTTCACGCGGAAGTACTACCTCAACCGCCTGATACAAGGCGTGTTGGTGGGTGCTGTGCTGTGGATTGTCTTCTATCTGCTCATCAATGGGTTGGAATATTTCTCTTGGTTTCCACCCAAAGGCCGCTTTGTGCTCTTCCTGTTTTTGCTGGCAGGTAGCGCTTTTGTTTTGGTGTACCATTTCCTCATCCCACTCGTCAACCTCATCCGTTTCCGAAAAAAGATGTCGGTGGAACAAGCCTCGGTGATGATCGGCAAGTTCTTCCCCGAAATCAAGGATAAATTGCTCAACACCATACAGTTGAGTAACCAGATGGAGGAATCTAACAACGGGGTCGGCCCTTCGACGGGCTCAGGGACCTCAACAGACAATGCCCTCTTGGCAGCCACCATCGAGCAGCGTAGTGCCCACCTCTCCCCTATCCGGTTCTCCGATGCTGTCGACCTGCGTGGCAACCTGAAATATCTCGGCATCTTTTTTGGTTCGCTCCTTTTATTAATCGCCTTGATGGTGTTTTTGCCCTCCTTCGCAGTGCAACCCACGCAGCGCATCGTCAACTACGAGCAACATTTCGAGAAGCCCCTACCCTACCAGGTGGAAATTGAACAGGACGACATTGAGACCACACAAGGTAAGGAGGTGAAGTTCAACATACACGTCACGGGCGACCGCATCCCTGACGCTTTCTATGTGAAAAGTGAATTGGGGCAACAACTGATGACCAAAGGCTCAGCCAACGATTTCAGCTACACGTTCAAGAACCTGTTCAACGATTTGTCCTTTAATGTCATTGGTGGCGAGTACACCAGCCGTCCCCTGCATATCACCGTACACCCCAACCCTACCCTACTCTCCTATCGTTGCGAGTTACGTTATCCTTCCTATATCCACCGAACCAACGAGACCCTGGATGCCAAGACACGACTCATCGTCCCGCAAGGCACCAGCCTCACCTTCAGCTTTACCACACGCGACACCGAGCAGATGTCCGTCATCCGCGACTCTTTGACTACCGATTTGACAGCCAACAACGATGTTTTTGCCTATCAGTTTGTCGCAGCACAAAACACCAAGTTCGAGGTACAAGTGCAGAACACCTGGAACCAAAACATAGAGCCCCTACCCTTCTCTGTTGACGTCATCCCCGATGCTTATCCCGACATTCGTGTGGAGTCGTTCGACGAACAACTCTCTGACGATGTTTATTTCTCAGGCCTCGTCACCGACGACTATGGCTTCAGTAAGCTCACCTTCAACTGCATCGTCAAGGAACCCATAGAAAAGAACATCGTCAAGACGGTGCCCTTGGATACCAAGCAGACCCGCACATCTTTCTTCTACCAGTTCAACATGGACGATCTTGGCATCATGCCCGGACAGAACATGGAGGTCTATTTTGTGGTGTGGGACAACGACGGATTCCACGGACCCAAGTCGAAGCGGTCGGAGACCTTCACCTATTACAAGCCTTCGGAAGCGGCCTTGGACAGCATCGCCGACCAGCAGTCGGAAGACATCATGGAACGCCTGCAAGAGAAGTCGCAAGAGGCTGACAAACTGCAAGACGAAATCGAAAAAATGCTGCAAGACCTCATCCAGAAGAAAGACTTGGATTGGTCGGACAAGGAAAAGATGAAAGACCTGCTCGAAAAACAGCAAAAGATCCAAGACGAATGGAACAAATTGCAAGAGGAGCAGGAAAAACTTGAGGACTTCATGAAAGAGCACGACTTGGGCAATGAAGACCTCATAAAGAAGCAGGAACAGATCAACAAACTCTTCGACGAGGTGATCCCAGAAGAGCTGAAGAAGATGATGGAGCAAATCGACAAGTTGCTAGAAGAGATGCCGCGCGAGCAGATGCAACAGATGATGCAGGACATCAAGAAAAACAACCAGTCGATGCAGGAGCTCCTCGACCGCAACCTCTCGCTTTTGGAGCAACTGAAGATGGAAAAAGACCTCAACGACTTGGCCAATAAACTGGACAAACTTGGCGAGGAATTGCAGAAGCAAGAGGCTGAAAACCAGAATAAAGCAGGGGAGGAGAACGAACAAAAATCGGCCGAGGAAGCCAAGGAGCAATTCGACAAGATGATGGACGAACTCGACCAACTCCTGGAAAAGAACCAAGAGCTGCAGCAACCCTTCGACATGCAAAAGGACGAGGAGATGCAGGAAAGCATCGACCAAGACCTGCAAGACGCCATGCAGAACGAGCAAAACAGCCAGCAGCAACAGTCGCAGCAGAAGAAACAGAATGCCGGCCAAAAGATGCAGCAGATGGCCAACAACATGATGATGCAAATGCAGATGCAAGGCATGCAACAGATGGCCGAAGACGCCCACCTGATGCGCGTTTTGCTCGAAAACGTGGTACACGCTTCACATGAGCAGGAAGACCTAATGACTGAGATTGGTAGTATGCGCACCGACGACCCCTCGTTGGTCGAAAAAATCATCCATCAGAAGGAAGTGGCTGACAACTTCAATATGGTCCGTGACTCATTGCGCAGCATGGCTATGCGTCAGCCTATGGTACAGAATTTCGTCTTCGATGAGCTGCATACCATCGAAACACAGACGGAAAACGCCATGAAATACCTCAACGACTTGAAGCTATCGCAGGCTATGCGTCATCAGCAGACCGCCATGATGTCGATGAACAACCTGGCATTAATGCTGGCCGAGTCGTTGGAAAACATGGAGAATAGCATGGAATCCATGGGCATGCCGATGGCCTGTCCCATGCCTAAACAAGGCCAAGGCCAACAGAGCATGCAAAGGATGCAGCAAATGCAACAACAACTCAGCGAACAACTGAAGCAAATGCAGCAACAGATGGAACAGGGGCAACAGATGCCCAATTCAATGAGTGAGGAGTTTGCCCGCATGGCCGCCGAACAGGAGATGCTGCGCCAAGGCATGCAGCAGATGCTCAACGAAATGAAGGAAAACGGACAAATCGGCGACGACGGACTCAACGAAATCATCAAGGACATGGAGAAGTTGGAAGAGGAGTTGGTGAACAAGAAGATCAACCGGCAGATGATTGAACGCAGCCAGCGCATCGAATCACGCATGCTGGAGTCGCAAAAGGCACAGGAGAAACGCGAACAAGAGGAGAAACGCAAGTCGAACGAATACAAAGGCTCGCAGTTCGAACGTAAGATCGACGAGTATCTCTATGAGCAGTCGCTCAAGAAAAACCAAGAGTTCCTGCGCAGCAACCCCATCGAATACGCACCTTATTACAAAGATAAGATCAACGAATATTACCTGAAGAAAAACACGCATTGAGATGATCAGATTCAGCACATTGGACGTGGATATGCCGCCCGTCGAACCGCAACGCGACAAGGCTTGGATAAGCCAAGTGGTGGAAAGCTACGGCAAGACGGTAGGGGAGTTGTATTATTATTTCTGCAGCGACGAGATGCTGCTGGAGATCAACAGGGAGCGCCTTGGCCACGACTTCTATACCGACATCGTCACCTTCCCACTGACCGATTGTGAAAGCGTGCTATCGAGCGAGTTCTGTATCAGCATCGACCGCATCAAGGAGAATGCCGTGACCTTTGGTCGCAGCTATGAGAGTGAATTGCATCGTGTCATCATTCACGGTGTGTTGCATCTTATAGGTTTCGATGACCTGACGGATGAAGAGGAGAAAGAAATGCGTGAAAAAGAGGAAGAAGCATTGAAATTTTATTTAGTTAATTGATTATCAAATACTTATATGGATTGTTTCCCGTGAAACACTGACAAAGAGCATGTATTTTGAACCATATGATATCATCGTTGTAGGCGCCGGTCACGCCGGATGCGAAGCGGCAGCGGCGGCGGCCAATATGGGCAGTAAGGTCCTGCTCGTTACCATGGACCTGCGGCTGTTTGCCTCCATGTCGTGCAACCCTGCCATGGGCGGTATCGCCAAAGGACAAATCGTCCGCGAAATCGACGCCATGGGCGGTTATTCTGGCATTGTCAGCGACCGCACCATGATCCAATTCAGGATGCTCAACAAATCGAAAGGACCCGCCATGTGGAGTCCACGGTGCCAAAGCGACAAGATGATGTTCTCTGCCGAGTGGCGCAGCCTATTGGAAAAGACACCCAACCTCGACTTCTGGCAGGACACCGTAACGGGTCTATTGATCGAAGGCGACCAAGTGAAAGGCGTAAAAACCATGATGGGAGGGGAGATTCAAAGTAAAGCCGTCATCCTGACCAATGGTACCTTCTTGAACGGTTTAATACATATCGGCGAACAGCATTTTCCGGGTGGCAGAATGGGTGAGGTGGCCAGCCATGGCATCACTGAGCAGCTCAAAGAGTATGGCTTTGAAGCCAAGCGGTTGAAGACCGGTACTCCAGTTCGTATCGACGGCCGTACCATCAATTTCAGCAAACTCATCGAGCAAAAGGGAGATGAAGAAGTGGTCGGATTCTCTTACACAGAACCTTTTAAGATCAGCAAGCAAAGGAGTTGTTGGATCGCACACACATCGTTAAAAGTGCATGAAACGCTGCGCAAAGGGTTCAAATACTCACCCATGTTTAACGGCAGAATACAAGGTGTAGGGCCCAGGTATTGCCCCAGCATTGAAGATAAAATTGAACGATTCGCAGGGAAAGACAGCCATCAACTCTTTGTGGAGCCCGAAGGCTGGATCACCGAAGAATACTACCTCAACGGTTTTAGTTCTTCCTTGCCAGATTATATCCAATATGAGGCCTTACGGCAAATAGAAGGCTTCGAAAATGCAAAGATTTTCCGACCCGGTTACGCCATCGAATACGATTATTTCCCACCTGAGCAGCTTCACCATTCCTTGGAAACAAGACTCGTGCATGGATTATACTTTGCCGGGCAAATCAATGGAACTACGGGTTACGAGGAAGCCGCTTGCCAAGGCATGATGACGGGTATCAATGCGACACTGTCATTGAAAGACGAACAGCCACTGGTTCTTTCGAGAACACAAGCTTATATAGGTGTACTCATCGACGATCTCATCACAAAAGGCGTTGATGAACCCTATAGGATGTTCACGAGTAGGGCTGAGTATAGAATTCTACTCAGACAAGACAACGCCGATGCTCGACTAACAGAATTATCATATAAGTTAGGCTTGGCTAAGGAAGAACGGTACCAAAAATACCTTGAAAAACAGCTGAAAGTAGAAGAGATAAAACAATTCTTGAACGATAATTACGTTTATCCTGAAGAGATCAATGGTCTACTAGATCAAAAAGAAAGCTCAAGAATAGAACAAAAGATGAGGCTGTCTTATTTACTCCTGAGGCCACAACTAGAGTTAACTGATATAATTGAAACTGTTCCTGCTTTGGAACAATACAAGACACAAGACAGATTTATAAAAGAGTGTCTTGAAGAGGCAGAAATACAAATCAAATACGACAGTTACATACAAAAAGAATATGAATTAGCAGATAAACTAAACCGACTAGAGAACATAAAACTCCCCATCGATTTTGACTACCATACTATTCAATCACTATCATACGAATGCCGCGAGAAACTGAACCGATACAAACCGGAAACACTAGGTCAAGCGTCAAGAATTAGCGGTATTTCGCCAGCTGATATAAACGTATTAGCCATATTTTTAGGCAGATAGCACAATTGTTCCACATGAAACACAAAAAGAAATGAACTACAAATGCCCATGGTGCGGATCAGAAAAAGCACAAATACACTTATGGTTAAAGGATGAATTCCTGACCCAAGAGGACTTCCAAATCTACGAATGTAAATCATGCGGTTTATTGTATACAGAACCAAGACCTAACAAAGAAGAAATTGGCAAATACTATAAATCAAAAGCATATTATAGCCATCAAGAGAATAAGAAGGGCTTGATTCCAAGGATTTATGAGGCGGTAAAAAGCATCAATCTGAAAACTAAATACAATCTGGCAACTAAAGGAATGCAAAAAGGAAAGGTGTTAGATATTGGCTGCGGGGCAGGGGATTTTCTATGTATTATGGATAAACAAGGTTGGGAAACAATCGGCATAGAACCATCAGAAGAGGCAAAAGAGATTGCAGAAAAGAGACTGAACCATAAAGTATTAAAGCCAGAGGACCTGCAAAATCTGGAAACGCAATCCCTAGATTTAATCACCATGTGGCACGTCTTGGAACATGTAGATGACCCAAAAGAAGAAATCCATCAAATCGAGCGCATACTAAGGCCTAAAGGTAGACTCGTTCTGGCACTCCCGAATTTTAAGTCTTACGATGCACAATTCTATAACATTCACTGGGCTGCCTACGATGTACCACGACATCTGAACCATTTTTGCAAGGACTCAATAGTTAAAATATTCAAAAACAGCGAATTAGAATTAGTAAACACAGATAAACTGGGATGGGATGCCTATTACATCTCTTATATGAGCGAAACATTCGAACACCATAGATTACCCCTGTTAAGAGGCGCATTCAGAGGGATGATTTCAAATTGCAAAGCAAGGAAGTCAAATGAATGGTCAAGTAGGGTGTATATTTTTGAGAGAAAATAAAAAATTGAAATAAAGGCCGTTTTTAGGTCATTAGAACGATTTTTGATCAAAATAAGAAAGAACTAAGAGAAACGCTTAAAAAGAGGCTTAAAACGAAGGATTTGTAAAACACAGGGTATCAAAAGATTATAAGGATTATCGCTAAATCGGTGGAAAAATGAATACGAAAAGGAAAACATGGGGCTGGATTATCTTGGGGTTTGCACTCCTCGTGCTTCTTGTTACAGGAGCAGGGGCGTATTTTCTTTCTCAACCCAGAATTACAGCCCGCCTGGTGCAACACTCCGTCAAAAAGGCACAAAACGAGATCGAGGCTGTAATGGCCACCGCCACCGATTTCACGGAATATGAAAATCACAATGTCGGCATCTATGCTTTCATTAATGACTCACTCGTTTTCTGGAACAACAACGCAGTGGGTCCCAAACTCATCAAACGAAAGGTGAAAGCCGATTGCGATACCATTTGTAATTTGCTTACGGGCGATTATTATGTAAAATCGTTTGAAAAAGGTCCATTCCAATGCTACGCATTCAAAATCCTCAATACAACATATAAACTTGAAAATAAATATTTTAGAAACAGATTTGTGGCTAACAAGTTGGCCGTAAACAATAAAATCGTTTTCGGCGAAAAAGAGGGTTATGAAATAGTGTCTAAAGAAGGCAAACTGTTAGCAAAAGCGAAGATAGAACAACGAAAAGGAATAGATCCGTTATATAGGAAAGGATTGATCATCTTCGAATGCATTTTAGCGCTCATCGGTTTGGCTTTGTTACTAACGAAAAGATCGGAGAAAAGCATCAAGAAATATGGGGTCGAGAAAGGACTAGCACTGATCATCCTCCTCGCCATAGGATTGACCTACCTCTATAACGCCATCCAAACAAAACGTGAGAACCAAGAGATGGTAAAAATGGCGCAATCGCTACTGGAGAAAAGAGACATACAATTTGAAACGTCGTACAGCCAGTTTGAAAAACAACTGAAGGCCGATACCAACCTACGCGACATGGTGTTTGACCAAAGCAACGTCCTCAACGATGTCATCTTAGGCTACGGCAAGGAGCTACTCTTCGACGACAACATGAAAGAGTATATCACCACAGTGACGGTATGCGAACCAAACGAAGAGATCACGATTCAACCCGAAGGCTATGTCGCAGAATGCGAAACCTACTTCAACGAAAAGATAAGCAACGAAAAGCAAACCCGGGTAGCAAGTGAACTCTATGTGATGGATTATTACACCTTGGATCCAAGTTATCTGGCCAAGATAAAAATCAGTTCAAGAGATACCGTACAACAAAGAACGCTCTATTTCGAGTTCTACAAGCCCATTGCACCTGAGGGATTCGGTTTCCCGCAACTCCTCAAAGAGGACAACTCGCAAAAACCCTACGACTATTCGGTGGCAAACTACCGTGACAATATCCTGACCTACAAATATGGTCGCTATATCTATCCCAACTTCCTCAATAGCATGAAGGTAAGGGATAAAGAAATCAGCACAGAAAGCGGTTACAAACACTACGCCATTAATAAGGACAGCAACAGCGCATTGCTCATAAGCAAACCCAAAAAGGAGAAATCAGCCATCATAGCGCCGTTTGCATTATTCTTCTTGGGATTGCTACTACCTTTCCTTTTCATCTTATGGCTGATTAGACCCAATAAACACAACAAATGGAAAGATAGAAGTTTCAGCCAACGCCTGCGAACCTTGGTACTCCTTACCTTAGGCATATCATTTTTAGCGATTGGCCCAGTGACCGTGCTCTATATGCGAAGCGTCTACAACCAAAAGACAGCAGCGGCGCAATATGAGACCACCAGAACGGTAGGTCAGGAAATGACAAACGATTTGGATTTAGCAACTCTTGTTGACAAAGGCACAAGAAATACATGGAATGAAATTCTGCAGCATTATGCAGCAACGTTTTTCACCGACCTCAACTTGTACGACCTGACCGGAAAACTGATAGCCACCACACGACAGGAAGTCTACGAACTCACGCTGCAAGCACCCATCATTAATGCAGAGGCTTTCCAAAACATGGCGCGTAACAAAAACCTGTACTACACACACAAGGAATACCTCGGAAAAGGACAATACGAGTCGGCCTACATTCCATTAACCGACGACCATGGCAACACGTTGGCCTATCTCAACACGCCTTATTTCACCAGTGCCATCGACCTCCACAACGAAATCAAGAATTTCATTCTGACTTATATCAACATCATCCTCATTCTGTTGGGTGTCGCCCTGTTTTTCATACTAAGGATAACGAAACGCTTGACCCAACCCTTAGCTCTGATACAAAACAAGATGGGCGACATCAAAATCGACCAACGAAACGAACCCATCGAATGGAAAGGAGACGACGAGATAGGCGCCTTGGTCAAGCAATACAACCAACTTATCGTGGAACTTGAAAAAAGCGCGGCTGAGCTAAAACGCACCACGGCCGAGTCGGCATGGCGTGGCGTGGCACGGCAGGTAGCCCACGAAATCAAGAACTCGCTGACGCCAATGAGGCTTAGCGTGCAACTGTTGCAACACAACATAGAAAACGGCAAGGCGACACCCGAACAGATACAACGCACCACCAATACGCTCATCGAACAGATTGACGCCTTATCCGACATCGCCTCTTCGTTCTCAACCTATGCCAAATTGCCCGAAAACCATCCAGCTCCCTTGGATCTGGCGGAACTGGTGGGTAATGTCGTCAACCTGTACGACAATGCCGAAAACATCAAGTTCAACTACGTATACGACAAGTCGACAGACCATACCTTCAATGGCGACAAGACCAACCTCAATAGTGCCGTCAGCAACCTTGTGAAAAACTCCGTTCAGGCCATTGGTTCGAAACCTGACGGGCAGATTAACGTCTCGCTGAAATCAACAGCAAATGCTTTCATCATCAGTGTAAAAGACAATGGCAAAGGCATCAAGGACGAGGACAAAGGACAAATCTTCTTGCCCAACTTCACTACCAAGACCGGTGGTTCGGGCGTGGGCCTCTCGTTAACCTACAACATCGTGCAAGCCGCTGGAGGCAGCATTTCCTTTGAAAGCCAAGAAGGAGAGGGGGCGGAGTTTATTATTGAATTGCCGAAAAAACAAGATCAACCCAATATATAGCGTAAATTAACGTTTTTGTAAGAACAGGAGAAAACGACATGGCAGAAAACAGATTAGGCTCGCTCGCGAAGCAAACCGCCATTTACGGCCTCAGCAGCATCATTGGCAGGTTCTTGAACTACCTGCTCGTGCCGCTTTATACTTACAAAATCGCGGCCGAATCGGGCGGCTATGGCATAGTCACTAACCTTTACGCTTACACTGCCTTACTCCTCGTCCTTCTGACCTTCGGCATGGAAACCACCTTCTTCCGTTTCTCCAACAAGGAAGGTGTGAACCCCGACAAGGCCTTTTCCACTTCGGGTTTGGCGGTCGGTTTGGTGAGTTTGGTTTTCGTGATCTTGGTCAGCATCTTTTTGAAACCGATTTCCAATGCCTTGCATTATGCAAGCCACCCCGAGTTTGTAGAAATCATGGCCGTCATTGTGGCTTTAGATGCTTTTCAAGCCATTCTGTTTGCGCGTTTGCGTTACGAAAACAAAGCCATCAAGTTTGCCTCGCTAAAACTGCTGTTCATATTCCTCAACATTGGGCTGAATCTATTCATTTTCTTGGTCGCACCTGGTCTGAAAGAGAGCCATCCCGCCTTGATGGGGTGGTATGAAAACAATTACCAAGTCGGCTACATCTTCATAGTAAACTTGATTTGCACAGGACTGATTACCCTCGGTTTTATTCCAGAAATCAAAAAGTTACGCTATGGAATTGACCGCGACTTGCTCAAACAGATGCTACACTATACCTGGCCTTTACTACTGCTAGGCTTGGCTGGCATCCTTAACCAAGTGGCCGACAAGATTTGTTACCGTTTTATCGTTCCAGGCGAAGAGGGCGATGTGCAGTTGGGCATCTATGGTGCCTGTGTGAAAATCGCTATGATTATGGCTATGATTACACAAGCCTTCCGCTATGCTTACGAGCCATTTGTCTTTGGTGGCAAACGCGATGACAAGGACAAAGAAGCCCAAGCCAAGGTAATGAAGTATTTTATCATCTTCACGCTGTTTGCATTTCTCGCCGTGGTGATGTACATGCCCATCCTGAAGCACATCATCAAGAGTGACTATTGGGAAGGCCTGCGTGTGGTGCCCATCGTGATGATGGCCGAAATCTTCATGGGCATCTATTTCAACCTCTCGTTCTGGTATAAACTCATCGACGAGACCTGGTGGGGTGCCATCTTCTCCGCTATCGGTTGTGCGGTATTGCTCGCCATCAATTTCATCTTTGTGCCCAAATACGGCTACATGGCCTGTGCCTGGGGTGGTTTCGCAGGCTATGGCACCTGCATGATACTCTCTTATTTTGTCGGACAGAAGAAAGCCCCAATACCTTATGACTTGAAGTCGGCATTCCTCTATTTCGCCATTGCCATCGGATTGTTCTTTGCCCAGAGATACATACAAATCGACAACAAGGTTTGGACCTTGATCATCAATACTGGTTTGCTGATGGTCTTCTTCGCCTTCATCTGCTGGAAAGAAAAAGACCTGGTGAATAGCGTCATACATGTAGTGAATAATAAAATATTGAAAAAGAAATAGATATGAAACTCAACATCGTCAACACTTCAAATAACCCTATGCCTGCCTACGAGACCAAGAACTCAGCCGGCATGGACCTCCGCGCTTATCTGCCCGAAGGTCCCATCACCCTCGAACCCATGCAGCGCGGCCTCGTGCCGACGGGACTTTACATGGAGATCCCCGAAGGCTACGAAGGACAGGTGCGTCCCCGCAGCGGTCTGGCCCTCAAAAGCGGCATCACCGTGCTCAACTCACCTGGTACTATTGACGCTGACTATCGCGGACAGATCTGCGTCATCCTGATCAATCTCTCCGACAAGGCGTTTGTCATCAACAGCGGCGATCGCATAGCGCAGATGGTCATTGCCAAATGCGAGCAGGCCGAGCCCGTGCAGGTGGAGACGCTTACGGAAACCGAGCGCGGCGCAGGCGGTTTCGGTCACACTGGAAAAAATTGATAAAAAATAAAACTAATGAGTAACCTAAGACACACCTCAAACCGTCATTGCGGGCTCGACCCGCAATCTCCCAAGCAAGAAGCACTTTCCCTTATGCTTGGGAGATGGCGGATGTACCTCCGCCATGACGGTATAAAACAAGTCTTTTTTCTTCTGTTATTGTCGTTTTCCTTGAATTCCTTCGCCCAAACCATGTCATCGGAATATGAAGGCAAGCCCGACAAGAAAAAGAACGCCACTTATTTCTCGAACGGCTTGCAGAGCAAATACCGCGAGGACACCGAAGGCGCCATCCGCAACTTCGAGCAGGCCTTGCGCTTCATGCCCAACGACGATGCCAGCATGTTTGAGCTCAGTGAGCAATACTACAACGCAGGTCGCATAGAAGAGGCTTTCCAGATGATTCAAAAGGCCGTAAAAGTCGACCCAGAGAACAAATGGTATCAGATGCGTCTGGGGCTGTTTTACCGCAACTTGGACCAATATGACGACTTCATCAAATTGTATGAAAAGCTGACCAAGCAATATCCCGAAGACCTGGATATGCTCAGCGAATTGATTGAGGCCTATCTGGTCACTGAAAAATACGGTAAGGCATTGGAGAAGATGGATTTGCTGGAACAAAACGTGGGAGCAAACGAAATCATCACCGAGCAACGTCTCAATGTTTACAAACGTCAAGGCAACAACAAGAAAGTGATCTCAGAGCTTGAGAAGCTGATAGCACAAAACCCCGAAAACGTTCGCTATTATGGCATGCTAGCACAGGTGTATGCCGAAATGGGCAAAGACAAGGAAGCCTTGAAATTGTACGAGAAAATCAAGGAAGTCAACCCCAGCGAGCCCTACATCAACATCTCGCTCATGGAGTTTTACGAGAAGAGCGGTGACCAAGAAAAGGCCTTCAACGAACTGTTGGGCGCCATCCGAAACAAGAACCTCGACCTTCCCACAAAAGCCAACATTTGGGAGTATTGGATGGGGAAAAACGAAAAATCCAACCAAATCGATGAGCAGGCTCGGCAATGTGGTGAAGCCTTTATGGAGACCCATCCCGACAACAAATTGGGGTATCTTATCCTCGGCTCCTATTATATGACAAAACAAAACTCGGTGAAATCAAAGGAGCTGAGCCTGAAAACATTGGCTTTGGACAGCACCGACTTCTATTCCTGGCAAAACCTCATCGTCAGCGAATCGCGGCTAGAAGACAACGAAGCCGTGCGCGACCACGCCATCGCCGCTTTGAAGTATTACCCCATGCAACCGGTGTTCTATTGGTATGCCGGTGTGGCCAACGCCGTGCTCGACAACAACGAAGACGCCGTCATCTATCTCGAGAAGGGTAGGAGATACACCTCCGATAAGATGCAGATGTCGGAATTCGATGCTTTCTTAGGCGACATCTACCATCAGCAAGGCGAAGACACGAAAGCCTTTGATGCCTACGACCGCACCTTGCGCAACAACCCCGACAATGCCTTGGTATTGAACAACTACGCCTACTACCTCTCGCTACGCAGCGAAAGACTGGAGGAAGCCTTGGAGATGGCCATACGCGCCAATGAATTGGAGCCCGACAACGTCTACTACACCGACACCTACGCCTGGGTGCTCTACAAGCTCGGCCGCTACAAGGAAGCCGAGAAGATGATGAAAAAATGCTTAGGCCTCGAGAAAGACCCTTCGGGCGCCAACTTGGAGCATTACGGCGACATCCTCTTCAAACTCGGAAAGACTGACGAAGCCAAAACCTACTGGAACAAAGCCAAACAAGCGGGAGGCTATTCAAATGATTTGGAACGAAAATTGAAGGAAAACTAAGTGTGAAGGTATTAACTAAAATAGCATTCCTCGTCCTCTTGCTGGCCGCCACCTCTTGTGCCTCGCACAAGAAAACCGTTGCGCCTGTTCAGCCACAAACCTTCGAATGGCTCACGGCTAACATGGACATCCAGGCTGAAGGCAACGGCATGAACTTCGACGACCTCTCAGGACAACTGCGTATGCGTAAGGATAGCCTCATCTGGCTCAGCGTGACCGCTTCCATGGGCATCGAAGTAGCACGCGTCAAAGTCAGCACCGACTCGGTCTGGATCCTCAACCGACTGGAGAAGACCTATTTGGCCGAACCGATGGAAAACGTAGCCCAATACCTCGGCATTCCGCTTAGCCTCACATTGCTGCAAACGTTACTCTTGGACAATAACGAAGGCCTTCCTCCCGTTGAGAACCAAACGGTACAATTGAAGACTTTCGTTTGGGGTAACTTGGCCGCCAAAATCAAATACCACAACATCAAACTCAATGAAACGACCACCTTCCCGCTGAAGATCACAGACAAGATGGAGCGTTTTCGCTTACAAAAGAAAGGATACTAATACTTGAAAAAGCTACATATCATATTTGTTTTGCTGTTGTTGGCTTTGGTCAATCCGGTTTATTGCCAAAAGACGAAAGGCAAGTCGAAGAAACAGCTGCAGAGCGAGATAACCTCATTGCAAAAGGAAATCTCGACCGCCAACCAGCTGCTGAAAAAGACCAAAAAAGACAAGGAGATGACCCTCAACGAAGTCAACCTCCTCGACAAGAAAATCAAGCAGCGTGAGCAACTCATCAAGGCCTACAACGAACAAATCGCCGTACTCGACGAGGAAATCAACGCCGGACAGAGCAACATCAAGACACTCAACGCCGACTTGGGCAAACTCCGTAAGGAATATGCAAAGATGCTCACCTTTGCCAACAAAAACCGCAGTCATTACGACAAACTCGGTTTCGTCTTCGCCTCCCAAAACTTCAACCAAGCCTTTAGGCGCCTGCGTTATATCCGTGAGTTCAGCGATGCCCGTAAGGTGAAGATGGACCAAATCGCATCCACCGAGCGCCGCATCAGCGGAGAGGTGGAAGCCAGCCAACAGGCACGCGAGGAACAAGCCGCCCTGCTGAAAGATGAAAAAGAACAGCAAGAAGCGCTGAAGAAAGAAAAAGAGGAACTCAACAGTCAGGTGGCCAAACTGAAGAAAAAAGAAGGCAACTTGCAGCAAGACATCAAGAACAAACAACAGCAGACACAGAAGCTGCAAAAAGCCATCGACGACATCATCGCCGAGGAGATACGAAAGGCCAATGCCGAAGCCGAGCGTAAACGCAAGGAAGAGGCCAAAAAGAAAGCCGCTGCCAACAAAGACAAGGGTAAGACGGCCACCACATCGGCCCCTGCCACACCCGCTCCCAGCAAAGAAAAAGGCATGGCGCTAACGCCATCGGAGCAGACCCTCTCATCGAATTTCGTCAACAACAAAGGCAAGCTTCCGTGGCCCGTCGAACGTGGCGTCGTCTCCTCGTCATACGGCAAACACGCCTCGGTGGTCTCCAGCAAGGTCACCGTGACCAACAACGGCATCGACATCGCCACCACCGAAGGCGCTAAGGCCCGTGCCGTCTTCGACGGCGAGGTGGCCAGCGTGGCTAAACTGGTGGGGTCAAACACCGTGGTCATCATCCGACATGGTGAGTATTTCACCGTCTATTCCAACCTTGAAAACGTGACCGTGAAACGTGGCGACAAGGTGAAGACCAAGCAAAACATCGGCACGGTACATACCAACAAAAACGAGAACAAGACCGAGATACACTTTGAGTTACTAAAAGAACAAAGCCGACAGAATCCGGCAAACTGGTTATCGAAATGAAAAGAAGAACACTGATATTATTGTTGTTGGGCTTAAGCCTTCTGGCTGCCTCATGCAAGACAAAGGAAGTGCCTGGTCGCCGCCGTGCGCCCCGCCACTGCAATACCTGCACCAAGTGGAGCTATGCACCACAGACAGACTACGAAAATCTGGTTTTGGCAAACGATGAAACCTGAAGAACTGTCCCTACTGAAGCATTATTTCCCAGAGGCCGCTGTAGCCATGGTGTGTAACATGTATGAGCAACGGCGCTTCAAACTGCATTTCAAGAGGCCTCGCAGCTCAAAACTGGGCGACTTCCGTGCCCCGCGCACCAAAAACGGCATCTGTGCCATCACCCTCAATCTTGACCTCAACCCCTATCAGATGCTCATTACCTATGTCCACGAAGTGGCGCATTATGATGTCTACCAGCAGTATGGTTCAAGACTTGTGCAACCCCATGGACAAGAATGGCAGGATCGCTTTTCCGCCTTATTACAGCCTTTCATGACCGACACCATCTTTCCCCAAGACGTCCTCACCCAACTCCAACACCATCTCAATCACATCAAAGCCAGCAGCACTGCCGACCTCAAACTGCAACGCGTGTTACAAAAATACGACAAACACCCTGAGGCTGTAAAAACGGTGGAAAGCCTCCCTGCGGGTGCCCGTTTCACACTGAAAAACGGTCTCGTCTTCCAAAAAGGGGAGAAGCAGCGCACCCGCTACAAATGCTATTGCGAGAGCAACGGACGCTGGTATTTCGTGTCGGCCTTGGCGGAAGTTCAACTGATTTTGAAATAGATAACAAAAAATTCCTACTTTTGCAGCATATAATGGAGCATTATGCGCAAACTCGTCACACGTATTTGCAACTTCATCTTTGGAAAGCATAAAAACAACACCTTGCCTCGTTATTGGATCCTGGCAACGGATATGGCCATTGTTTTCATTGCCTACGTCATCGCCGTGGTGTTGGTCTACTTCAATGACATTTCCAAATTGAACCTCATCGTTGACTGGAAACGCGTCTGGCTCTTCCCCCTCGTCTACCTCATCTCATTCCTGCTCAGCAAGACCTATGATGGCATGTTGCGCTATTCGGGCTTCAACGACATCAGGAAAATCTTTTCGGCCTGCACTTGGACGCTGCTATTCATTGTGTTCAGCAAATGGCTGTTTATCAAATTCTACCATCCTTTTGCAGTCAATTTCTATCCTCCTTTCACCATCATAGGCTACCATTATCTCATCACGCTCGTGCTGATGATCATGCTTCGCTTTACCATCAGGCGCCTTTATAACGAGGTTTATAAAAACGTTAGCAACAAGATAAACACCATCATTTATGGCGCAGGGGATGGAGGTACTATTTTGTTCAGAACATTAGAGCAGGATACCTACTCGAAATACAAAATCAAGGCTTTTGTTGACGACGACCCGAAACGCGTGGGTTCCCAGATTAATACGATCAAAGTCTATGCACCCAACGAGGTCATGACAGAGGAGTATATCCTGAAAAACAACATCGAAGTTTTGATTATCGCCATCCCAAGCCTTGATGAAAAGCGAAGAAAGGAAATCATCGAACAAGGCTTGGCGCTTAATCTGAATGTGAAGTCAGTCCCCTCGTTCGACAAATGGGTGGATGGCAAACTCTCCACCAGCCAGATTCAGGATATCAAGATCGAAGACCTGCTTGGCCGACAGCCCATTACCTTAAGCAACGAGAACGTGTCAAGGGAAATCTGCGACAAAGTGGTGCTGGTGACTGGCGCTGCGGGTTCCATAGGCAGCGAGATCTGCCGTCAGGCAATGCTTTACCAACCCAAGCAGTTGATCATGCTTGACCAAGCCGAGTCGCCGCTCTACGACTTCCAGTTCGAAATGAACAACACGGTCCAATTCAAGGAGATGAAAGACCGTATGGCATTCGTCATCACCAACGTAAAGGACCCGGTCCGCATGAGGGAAGTCTTTGAAAAATATCATCCCCAGGTGGTATTTCATGCCGCAGCCTACAAGCACGTGCCCTTTATGGAGGAGAATCCCTACGAGGCCGTGTATGTCAACGTGTTCGGCACCAAGCTTGTGGCCGACTTAGCCACTGAATATGGCGTCGAAAAGTTCGTGATGATCTCGACAGATAAGGCTGTCAACCCGGCCAATGTGATGGGCGCCACCAAACGCATAGCCGAGATTTACACGCAAAGCCGAAAGGGACAAACCAAATTCATCACCACAAGGTTTGGCAATGTGTTGGGTTCCAACGGCTCAGTAGTACCGTTGTTCCGCAAGCAGATCGAGCAAGGCGGACCTATCACCGTCACCGACCGCCGCATCACGCGCTATTTCATGACCATCCCCGAAGCGTGTAGCCTCGTCCTCGAAGCTGGTGCCATCGGCGAAGGCGGTGATATCTTCGTGTTCGACATGGGCGAGAAAATCAAGATTTGGGACTTGGCAGAAAAGATGCGCAAACTGGCTCACCGACCCGATGTGGAAATCATCGAGACCGGACTACGGCCAGGCGAGAAACTCTACGAAGAAGTGCTGGCCAACGAGGAGAACACCATCAAGACCGACAACGAAAAAATCATGCACGCCGTGGTACGCAAATATGAAACTGAAGAAGTGGACGGCATGATTGAGAAACTCCAAAACGAATTAGAGACCTGCGACCCGATGAAGATAGTGGCCCAGATGAAAGCCATCGTGCCCGAATTCAAAAGCAACAACAGCATATTCAGCCAGTTAGACTAATCAACCAAGATGTACACCCTACACACCGATCCGCTCCACCGCATCGCTTACGCTACCGATGCCTCCGCCTATCGTGAAGTGCCGCAAGGCGTGGCCTTCCCCGAAAACGAACAGGATATCGTCTACCTCATACAGGAAGCACAACAACGAAAGACCCATCTCATACCGAGAGCGGGAGGCACCTCCATCGCCGGACAGGTGGTGGGCAGCGGCATCGTGGTCGACATCAGCAAGCATTTCAAGAAGATCTTGGAAGTCAACGCTGAAGAACGCTGGGCAAGGGTGCAGCCTGGCGTCGTCCTCGACGAACTCAACCTCGCCTTGGAGCCTTATGGACTCTTCTTCAGCCCTGAGACCTCCACAAGCAACCGCTGCTGCATAGGCGGCATGTTCGGCAATAACTCCTGCGGCTCCCATTCCCTCATCTATGGCAGCACACGTCATCATGTAATGGAAGCCAAAGGCATTCTTTGCGATGGCAGCATTGAAGTGTTTAAAGAATACACCATCAAAGAATTAGAAGAACGCTTTGGTCCCCGCTTTTGGGAAACTGACCGCGTATGTCATTCCGAGCAGGGGCAAGCGGGGATGGAATCTATAAGCGGTCAGTTTCAGCAAACCGCATTAATCCAAAGCATTTACTCGCAACTCATCTATTGGGCTTTAGACGAAAAAACCGTCCAACTCATAGAGGAAAACTACCCCGACAAGAGCTTGCGACGCCGTTCGTGTGGCTATGCCATTGACGAAGTGATAGAAGACCTCCATAATACCTCGAAGCCGTTAGAAGACCGTACCATCAACCTTTGCAAGGTTCTGGCAGGCAGCGAAGGCACCTTGGCCTTCATCACCGAAATCAAAGTCGACCTCGACCCATTGCCTCCTAAGGAAAAGATGGTGGTCTGCGCCCATTGCGACACTTTGCAGAAGAGTTTTCTGGGTAACTTGGTCGCACTGAAATACCATCCTTCGGCCATAGAGCTGATGGACCGCAACATTTTGGAACTCAGCAAACAAAATGTAGAGCAACAGAAAAACCGATTCTTCGTGCAAGGCGACCCTGCCGCCATCCTCATCATCGAACTACGAGGGGAGACGAAAGCCGAAATCGATGCCACTGCCGACGAACTCGAAAAGGCATTAATGGAAAACGAAGAGAAGTTGGTTTATGCCTGTTCACGCGTCTATGGCTCCGAGATCAGCAAGGTGTGGAGCCTGCGCAAGGCGGGCTTGGGTCTGCTCACCGGCATGAAGGGCGATGCCAAACCCATCGGCGTCATCGAAGACACAGCCGTGGCACCCGAGAAACTGCCCGCCTATATGGCCGACTTCGCACAGATGCTCGACGACCTTGGCTTAAGCTGTGTCTACCATGCCCATATCAGCACAGGCGAACTGCACCTGCGACCCATCATCAACATCAAGGAAGCTGAAGGCAAACGTAAGTTCCGTGAAGTGGCTTATCAAACCGCCTTGCTGGTCAAGAAATACAAAGGCTCACTGAGCGGCGAACACGGCGACGGCCGTCTGCGCGGCGAGTTCATACAGCTGCTTTATGGCGACGAGGTCTACGCCTTGATGCAAGACCTTAAAAAATGCTGGGATCCCAAACAAGTCTTCAACCTGCATAAGATTGTCGACACCCTGCCTATGGACAGCATGTTGCGCTTCGATGTGGACCAACAATATGCCATTGAGAAGGAATTATGTGAAAAAGACGGCCCTTCGACGGGCTCAGTGGCCTGCAGAACTTACTATAATTGGAAGGCGGCATTCGACGAATGCAAAGTGGAAGGCGCCACGGGAGCAAAAAACCAACTCCATGCCTTGATGTGCAGCATAGAGCAATGCAATGGTGCCGGCGACTGCCGCAAGTCGAACCTCATCGGTGGCACACTCTGTCCCGCCTTTAAGGTGAGCGGCGACGAGACTAAGGCCACTCGTGCCCGTGCCAACGTGTTGCGCGAGATTCTTACAAGAGGGTGGGGGAGTGAGGCTTTCACCCAAGCCCTCAACAAAGACAAGAGCATTCTGAAATCGGAGGAGCTTGCCGAGGTGTTGGACAGCTGCCTGGCCTGCAAAGGCTGCCGCAGTGAGTGTCCCTCCAACGTCGACATGACCCGTCTACGCTCCGAGATCCTACAGCACAAATACGATGTCGGCGGCATGCCTTTGCGTTCCTTTGCCGTATCAAGGATGGCCTTGGTGGAGCAACTTGGACATCTCGTCAGGCCCATCTATAACTTCATGGCATCGTGGAAAATCTCTTCCAACATCATCAAGCGTATCATCAAGTTCTCCACCGAGAGAGACATCCCTACGCTCAGCCGCGTGACGATGCGCAAAGCCGTGCAACAGGAATGCAGAAAACAACACGAAAAAGGCACAAAAGGCAAGGTTTACCTCTTTGCCGATGAGTTCACCAACTTCCATGAAGCCGAACTTGGCTTGACCTTTGCCAAGCTGTTGCTTCGATTAGGTTATGAGGTGGAGATACCGAGACACGTGGAGAGCGGTCGCGCCGCCATCTCAAAAGGCAACCTCAAGCTGGCCAAGAAGTTTGCCTTGAAGAATGTCAACCTACTGAAAGACAAGGTTTCGGAAGAGATGCCGCTTGTAGGTATTGAGCCCTCATGCATCCTTAGCTTCCGCGATGAATATCCAGACCTGGTGCCCGCTGAGCTACGCACTGAAGCCCAAAGGCTAGGACGCAACGCCTTGCTTTTCGATGAGTTCATCATGCGTGAGGTGAAGGCTGGACGTATCGCTGCCGACGACTTCAAGACTGATGCCGTCGAGATTTGGCTCCACGGCCATTGCCACCAAAAAGCCTTGGTAGGCACCGAGAAGACCGTCGCCGCCTTGAAGCTGATACAAAATGCCAAAGTCCACGTCATCCCCAGTGGCTGCTGCGGTATGGCAGGATCGTTTGGTTACGAGAAGGAACACTACAAGACTTCGTTGGCCATAGGCGAGATGGTGCTTTTCCCCACCATTCGCAAAGCCGTCGACAAGGCCGATGGCGTCACACCTACCCTCGTAGCCGCCCCGGGCACCTCCTGCCGTCAGCAAATCCTCGACGGGACAGGCGTCCATGCCGCCCATCCTGTCGAGATTCTCTACCGATGGGTGAAATAAACCTTTTGTCCTTGTCGTTCCATAAAAAAGCACTATTTTTGCGACATATTAAACGATAATAAAACCATCATGAAAAAAATCATCATCCCTATCGCATTCCTTCTCTTGGTTGCAGTAGGATGCCGTCACACTTCGGATAATGAAGTGGAAGCCAAGACGTATACCCTTGTTGACAGCATGTATTTTGAAAACGAATTCGACGCTGGCTATTCTTATTACACCATCAACCTTGACCTGCCTGTCACCAACAACGACAGTCTGCGCATGAGCATTCTGCATTGGATGCTCTCCCCTGAAACAGAGGATTACAAGGCCTTTGTGCAAGAAGACAGAGACAGTTTCTTTGCCGAAGACGGCAACGAACCCCATTCTGCCATAGAAGAGAACTTTACCCTATCGGAGCAGACCGACCACTACGTCACCTACACCACCGAGGGCTATCTTTACACCGGAGGCGCCCATCCCATGCCTTGGTATTATGGCACCACCTTCAGCAAGATCGACGGCAGCATCGTGGGCTACGACATGTTTGACGACACCATCAGCCTCAAGCATATCGTCACCGAGAACATCCACAAACAATACTTCGACAAATACAACACCGAGGAAGAGGAATACTTCTTTGAGCCTGAGGAGACCTTCGCGCTGCCCGAAAACGAGCCCTGGGTCGAAACCGATAGCGTGGTGTTTTGCTACGGCGCCTACGAAATCGCTCCTTATGCCGCCGGCATGCCGCTGTGTAAGATCTCAAAAGAAGAGCTTCAACCTTACCTGAGCCAAAAGGGCAAAAAGCTGCTTGGCGTTGAATAACCTTTAGCTGTGGAAAACCTGCCGCTCGTATCGGTCATCATGCCATGCTACAACATGGAAAACTATGTTGCCGAAAGCATCGCATCCGTGCAACGGCAAAGCTATTCCCATTGGGAGCTCCTCATCGTCGACGACGCCTCGACCGACAGGACCGTGCAGATCGTCAAAGACCTGGCCGACCAGGATGAAAAAATCCGTTTTTTCGCCAAAGACCAACACTCAGGCATCGCCGACACGCGTAACCAGTGCATCCAGATGGCCCAAGGCCACTTTTTGGCCTTCCTCGATGCAGACGATATCTGGCACCCTGAAAAAATGGAAACCCAAGTTCGGTTCATGTTGGACAAAGGCATAGGATTCACCTATACGACCTACGATTGGATCGACGAGAACGGACAAACGCTAAGCAAATCCATCAACACCATAGGCAACCTCGATTATAAGGCCTATCTACGCAACACCATCATCGGCTGCTCCACGGTCATGGTCGACACCGCTGTCGTGGGTGAGGTCGTCGTGCCCCGTTTCCGGACCAGCGAAGACGCCGCAACCTGGCTCAACATCCTCAAAATAGGCTTTTTGGCCTATGCTTTGGACAAGCCCTTGGTCTCTTACCGAATCAGAAGGAAATCGGCAAGTTCAAACAAACTCAAAGCGGCTTCCGACCTGTGGAAAGTTTACCGCCAAAACGAAAAACTACCCTTTTTCGAAGCCCTCTATTACTTCAGCTGCTACGCCTTTAACGCCATAAAAAAACGCTTATGAAGAATCATTATCATCTATATAGGAATGCCTGGCGTTTTGATGGTGCTCCGCATGAGGAACAAAAACTCGAAAAAAAAGAATGGCACTCCCTTCTTAAGCAAGGTGGGTTAATGGTAAGAAATACTTATAATTTCGATTGTCAGCAAGAAACGGCGTTTTGGAGTATAATCAAAGACAAGTATGGTGGATTGGAGGAATTAACATCAAAGACGAGAAATCGTATCTTTAAGGCATTCGACAATCTTGAATTTAAACTCATTGATATTTCCATAGTCAAAGAGTTTGGCTATCCTATATTAAAAGCAACCTATGAAGATTATGCCGTTTCAGATCGAGAAATGAATAAAGAAATATTTGATAGTTATCTTCAAGTTTATAACTACAAAAAACATGAGTGTTGGGGTATTTACGACAAAGTGGATGGACAACTCATAGGATTCCAGGTCAATTGGCTTTGGGACGATGCCTGTCAGTACGACTTGATCGGAATACTTCCCAAATACAAACGCAACCAAACGTTTCCCTATTACGGCTTGTTCTATTCCATGAACCAATACTACTTGCAGGAAAAAGGCCTCAAGTACGTAACGGATGGTTCGCGCAGTGTAAGCGAACACTCAAACATACAACCCTTCATGATAGAGAAGTTCAACTTCCGCAAGGCCTACTGCAAACTTGAAGTCCATTACCGTTGGTGGATGAAAACCGCGGTCAATCTTTTGTATCCTTTCCGCAACATCATCACGATTCCTAGCGTCAAGGCCATCCTCAACATGGAGGCCATGCAGCGGGGAAAGAAATAAAAAAACCCCCTAGATTCGGGAGAATCTAGGAGGCCAAAAAATTAATAACATGAAACATAAAAATCGCGCCCCCTTCAGGACTTGAACCTGAGACCCCCTGATTAACAGTCAGATGCTCTAACCAACTGAGCTAAGGAGGCTGCACGATGTCATAGAACTAATTCTCTGTTTGCGGCTGCAAAATTACAGCTTTTTTCCATACCCACAACAAAAAACTGGAGAAATTTTTCTACATTTTTATATCTATTTGATAATCAATACGTAATATTATAACGATTAAGTGTATTCCTGCGGCAATCCTTTTTTTCTTACCTTTGCAGCTCCAAATGCAAATCACCATGACAAATAAGAAAATACTCGGCATCGGAAGCGCCTTGGTCGACATCATGACCCAGATTCCCGATGAAAACATCCTGAAAGAGCTCAACCTCCCAAAAGGAAGCATGACTTACGTCGACGCCCAGACTTCGGTTGAAATTGGCAAGAAGCTGGCTTATCTTGGCAACCAGATGGCCTCTGGTGGCTCGGCAGCCAACACCATGAGCGGCCTCGCCCAACTCGGCATCGAAGCGGGCTTCCTCAGCAAAATCGGCGAGGACGAAGTGGGGCGTTTCTTTGAGAAGCAGATGACCGAAACACACGTCAAACCCCAGATGCTGAAGAGCGCGACACCTTCAGGTCGTGTGCAAGCGCTTGTCACCGCTGACGGTGAACGCACCTTTGCCACCTGTCTCGGTGCCGCCGCGGAGATGTGTGCTGACGACATCCGTCCCGAACTCTTCGAAGGCTGGGATGTCTTATACGTGGAGGGCTACCTCGTCGCCAATCCCACTATGCTGGATAAGGCCGTAAAGACCGCCAAAGCGGCTGGCCTGAAAATTGCCATCGACATGGCCAGCTATAACGTGGTGGAAGAAAGCCGTGACTATTTCATGCAGCTGATCGAAAACTACGTGGATTACGTGTTCGCCAACGAGCAGGAAGCCTTCGCGCTGACGGGTATGGAATCGCTCCAAGCCTTGGATTTCCTTGCCTCGCATTGCGAAATCGCCGTCGTGAAAGTGGGTGCCAAGGGTGCCTACGTCAAGCGTGGCAATGAAATGGTGACCATCCCTCCCATGAAAGCCAATGTCATCGATACCAACGGTGCCGGTGATATGTGGGCTGCGGGATTCATGGCCGGTCTGGTCAAAGGCGAAAACCTGGCCAAATGTGGCCAAATGGGAGCCATCGTGGCCGCTAATGTCATCGAGGTCTTGGGCACGAAGATGAATGCCGAAAGATGGGGTAAAATCCATGAAGCCATTACAAATTTGTAATTAATTAGGTGGAGGTATCATTATATTTCGTACCTTTGCGCCCACTTAAGTATTTTTCGCGAAAAGTAAATATTTAATAATTAGCTAGTTAGATAAAAAATGAAGGAATTCCAGACAAAAGACATCCGTAACGTTGCCCTTATCGGCGCAGCTAAATCGGGTAAGACCACGCTTGCCGAAAACATGCTTTTCGAAGGCAAGCTCATCAACAGAAAAGGTAGCACCGACGAGAAGAACACCGTCTCCGACTACCGTGCCATCGAGATGGAGCGTCAGATTTCGGTGAACGCTTCCATGATGTACACCCTCTACAACGACAAGAAGATCAACATCCTGGACACCCCTGGTTTCAGCGACTTCTCGGGCGACATCGTCAGCTGCCTCTACGCTGCCGACATGGCCGTCTGCACCGTCAACGCCCAATCGGGTGTTGAAGCCACCACTGAGAACGCCTGGCGTCACGCTGCCAACACCAACAAACCTGTTGTGTTTTTCATGAACCAACTCGACCACAGCAACGCCAACTTCGACAACACGGTCCGCGAGCTGAAAGAGTATTTCGGCGACAAGGTCACGCCTATCCAATATCCCGTCAACGCCGGTGAGGACTTCAACGCCGTTATCGACTTGATCATGATGAAGATGCTGGTCTTCAAGAACGGCAACGGCGCTCCTGAGATCCAGGACATCCCCGCCGCCGAGATGGCCAAGGCCGAAGAGCTGCACAACAACCTCATCGAGCACGCCGCCGAAGGCGAAGAGGCTCTGATGGAGAAGTTCTTCGAAGAGATGACCCTGAGCGAAGAGGATATGGAACGCGGTATCCACCTGGGTATCGTCAACCGTGAGATGTTCCCCGTGCTGTGCGGCGCTGCCAAGCGTGGCGTGGGTGTCACCCGTCTGATGGACTTCCTCATCAACGCCTGCCCGTCGCCTGCCGACATGCCGGCTATCAAAGCCAACAACGGCCAAGAGTTCCACAACAGCGTCGACGACCCGACCGCTCTGTTCATCTTCAAGGTGACCACCGAGCAGAACCTCGGCGATGTGGCTTGGATGCGCATCTATGGCGGTACCGTGGTGAAGAGCCAAGACCTCATCAACCCGCGTACGGGCAACAAGGAGCGTCTGTCGCAGCTGCTCGTCTTCCGCGGCAAGAACCGTGAAGAGATCGAGAAAGCCAACGCTGGCGATATCATCTGCACCATCAAGCTGAAGGACGGCCGCATCGGCGATTCGCTGGTCGACGCCAAGGCCGCCGAAGCCACCTTCCCCGAGATCCCGTTCCCGACCCCGATCTTCTCGATTGCCGTCAAGGCCGTCAACTCACAGGAAGACGAAAAGCTGGGTAGCATCCTCAACGATATCCACAAGACCGACCCGACCGTCATCGCAGCCATGTCGCGCGAACTGCGCCAGAACATCCTGCAGTGCCAGGGCGAATATCACTTCAACACCCTGAAGTGGTACTTCGACAATGTCTATAAGATTGCCATCGAGACGGCTTCGCCCAAGATCCCGTATCGTGAGACCATCACCAAGAGCGCAAGCGCCAGCTACCGTCACAAGAAACAATCAGGTGGTAGCGGTCAGTTCGGTGAGGTGCACATGCAACTGGCTCCTTATTTCGAGGGTTACACCGACCCGAGCGAACTGCAGGTGCGCGACAAGCAAGAGTACGAACTGCCTTGGGGCGGTAAGCTTATTTTCGCCAACTGCGTCGTCGGTGGTGCCATCGATGCCCGCTTCATGCCTGCCATCCTGAAGGGTGTCAACGAGCGCCTCGAGCAAGGCCCGCTGACCGGTTCTTATGCCCGCGACATCATCGTCTACATCTACGATGGTAAGATGCACCCGGTCGACTCCAACGAAATGGCCTTTAAGATCGCTGGTCGTATGGCCTTCAGCGCCGCCTTTAAGAACGCTGGCCCGAAGATCATGGAACCCATCTACGATCTCGACGTGCGCATGCCCGCCGACCTCATGGGTGCTGTGATGACCGACCTGCAAGGCCGTCGCGCCATCGTTATGGGTATGGACAGCGACCATAACTACCAGACCATCCACGCCAAGGTTCCGTTGGCCGAGATGGACCGCTATTCCACCTCACTGAGCTCGCTGACCTCGGGCCGTGGTACCTTCACCATGAAGTATGCTGAATACCAGCAAGTGCCCACCGACGTTCAGAACCGCCTCCTCAAGGAGTACGAAGAGAGCCAGAAGGAAGAAGAATAAAAGAGTATTTTTTCATAAGTATTGCATTTTTTCCCCGCTGCGGTTGCCGTGGCGGGGTTTTTTGTCTGATTTTGTTTACAAATTAATACGCTGTTAATGAAAAATACATACCTTTGCCCCACTAACCCCTAAAAAACAACACTATGAGATTTCTAAAAATCGCTAAAAACATCGTTGAAACCATCGCGGAAAACGCCAAACCGCATAGCCAAACGACGCAACCATCACAGCCCACTCAACAGCCTCAACCCAAAGTGACGGAAGAAGAGAGAGACTGGACCGACGAACAATGGAGAGCCTATTTCAAGGAGATCCTGAACACCGAATTCCCACTCTATGACATCAAGGAGAATGTCGCCGTGACCGACCTGGTAGGCTTCGCCAACGACGAGTTCCAACTCTATAAGACCCGTCCCACCCAAGCCTATAAAGCCGAATGGGGACAACCCTATACCTTCCTCCTACAACAGGCAGGCATACCAAAAGGCGTAGTCATGCTCGGCAAAGGCCATAGCCACGACAGCAACGTGAAGTATCTGATTGCCCGCATGTATGCCAAGAAAATGGGCATCCCCTACATCAACTTCTACACGCAGATGCCCAACGAACGCGACTATGTCATCAGCCGCATCCGTAAATTCCTGTAACCATCAAGAATAGGAAAAGGGGGATGCAGCACTGCTGCGCCTGCCGAAAGAGGCAGCCTTGCCACGAAAGGACGGTTTTGCAGGCAACCCGACAAGGTACCCTCTCGTGATCCGCAATTTTGCGGATTCAAAATCTTTCCCCTTTTTCCTTTCATTGCTTATTATACCATGAATTTGACACGAGACACGGAGCAACTCCCCCTTTTAAGGGGGCAGGGGGGATTAAAACCCGTGTCTCGTGTCTCTGTTATCACCCAACTGACCCAACAGGAAACCTGGGAAAAGTTTCTCGCTTACCGCCTCCAAAAAGGCCGCCTCAACTGGCATGAGTTCGACGAAGCCGATGCCTTCGTCGAACAACAGCAGTATTTGCCTCTGGCCTTGAAAATCGCACAAGGCGAAGGTCTCGGTATACCTACCAAGAAACTGGTCAACAAGATGGGCTCAGCAAAGAAACGCGTGGTTTATAGCTTCGCAGCCGATGAAATGCTCGTCCTCAAACTTATCGCCTTCCTGCTCTACAAGTACGACGACCGCTTGGCTCCCAACTGCTACGCCTTTCGCCGTGGACTCAAGGCCCATGATGCCATCTTCAAACTCAACAAGGCCATACATGGTCAACAAATGTGGGCCTACAAACTCGACATCCACGACTATTTCAACTCCATCGACATCGACATACTGCTGCCCCTACTCAAGGAGATGCTCGCCGACGACCCTCCACTTTATGGATTCTTCGAACAGATGCTGACCAACCCCAATGTTTCCTTCAACAAGACCATTATAGAAGAACGCCATGGCGTGATGGCGGGCACACCCACCTCGCCATTCCTAGCTGATGTGTATCTAAACGAAGTGGACCATTATTTCCATGACGCCAACGTCATTTATGCCCGCTATTCCGACGACATCATCATGTTTGCGCCTGACTATGACACACTCCAACAATACAAAGAGAAGATGTGCTATTTTTTGGCACAGTATCATTTGGAGGTCAACCCCGACAAGGTGAAGATTTACTCGCCTGACGAAGCCTACGAGTTTCTGGGATTCAAATGCCATGGCCACGACATCGACATCTCGGAGGCGACCAAGCGGAAGATGAAAGGCAAGATCAAAAGGCAAGCCAATGCCCTGTTGCGTTGGAAAAACAAGAACGGCATGGAAGCCGAAAAGGCGATGAAAGCCTTAATCAATTACTTCAACCGTAAGTTTTTCGAAAGCGACGACCTAGAGAACCTCACTTGGTCGCGGTGGTTCTTTCCCGTCATCAACCAAACGGAAGGCTTGAAGGAAATCGATCGTTACCTGCAGCAGTACATTCGTTTCCTCGGCACGGGAAAACACTGCAAGGCGAATTATAAAACTGATTATGCCCAACTAAAGGCATTGGGGTATAAAAGCCTAGTAAATGAGTATTACAAATATAAAGAAAAAGACCCTCTATAGATCTCTTTCGGGGTTTTAGTCTACCTTTGAAAACAATAAACTATATTGAATATCAGTTAGAAAATAAACTTCATATAAATAAACTATGAAAAAGAAACCTTTTATTGCTATTGTTGTTCTCTTGATGTGCTGTAATCAAATCCAATGTCAAGAAACAAAAAAAGAAAGTAAACTAATACATTTACTTCAGATAGAATCTGATTGTATTTATCCTCCACTTGACCGTGCAATCAGTTTATTTGACAGTATTGAATCCAAAAATGATACATTGTTGTTTTTCATTGATATTGTAAAAAGGCCTCAAGACAGTATTTATATGTTACAAATTGAATATGAAAATAATATAGACTTTTGTTTTAACTATTTCATACCTGTCTATGGTTATTTTTATTATCAAAACTGTTTGTTCATTGTTAGTGGTCTAGATTCGGAAATAATCTTTTCAAAAAAAGACATTATGACGCGTTTTGAGTATGTACCTGATTCTGATGACCAATTGGTAATAATTGATGATTCTAGACCATACTGGGTATATTATTACTTGAATGATAGATTTGTCCTTTATGGCGAATCCATTCCAGATGAATATAGAAACCAGCAGGATAAATAAAAGTTTCCTAAAAAACGGGAAAGATTTTCAATAACAAATCCAAAAACTTTAAAGATTCCTTTCCCTCCATTGCTGGCTGAACGACTTGGAGGCAAACTCAGGCAGAGGCCTGGAGTTGCCCCACAGCGGACCCAACAGGCGTTTCATCTCCAACTTTTTGAAGAATATCGGGCCATCCATCTTCTTGCGCGACTTGCAGTGCCACACCATGGTCTTCATCAAGGCATCAAAACGGGCATTGCCTTGCTTCTCGGTCGTGGCCAGATGTCGGTTCTCTATGATCAAGTCGTCCAAAGGAATCTTCACGGGACAGATGTCGACACACTTGCCACACAAGGCACAGGCAGCATTCAGATGGCTGTACTCCTCCATGCCCGCCATTAATGGTGTCATCACCACACCCATAGGGCCAATATGCTTGCTGCCATAGGAATAGCCACCGATGTTCTTATACACGGGACAAACACTCACACAGGCACCGCAATGTATGCACGACATTACCTTGCGTTGCTTCTCATGCGAGAGCAACTCAGAGCGGTTGTTGTCCAACAGGATGACATACACCTGCTCGGGACCTTGACCCGTCGTGGCCGGACCAAAAGTGATGCTGCTGCAAGCCGCCATGCTCTGTCCGTGCGAATGCAACGAAAGCAAAGGCAACAACACGGCCAAGTCATCCAAGGTAGGAATCACCTTGGCAATGCCTGCCACCACAATGTGAACCCTTGCCGAAGAAGTGGACTTCAAGATGTTGCCCTCGTTTTCGGTCAACACCACGCCACCCACATCGGAGAGCAGGAAGTTGGCACCTGTGATACAAATAGGCACATCCTTCGACTCGACGGCCACCTCATGTCTCACGAAGTTGACCATCTGCTTGACAGTGCTGTCGGGCTTCAGTTTGAAAGAACCCGTGAGTATGGCGTTGTTCTCTTCCTTCGACAAGTGAATGGAAGGGGCAAGAGGATGATAAGGCTTCTGTTTTCCTTCATGAAGGATAAAACGTCCTATCTCTGTCTCCACCACACGGATGTTTTTCCGCTCCAGGAAACCGTTGAGTTCTATCTCATCGAGCACCATGGAGTTGGAACGCGTGATGGCATTGGCCTTTTCCTTGCGAATCAGGTCGAAAATCATGGTCAAGGCATCGTCGGCATTGCGCGCCCAAAGCACCTTGCCACCGTTTTCGACAAAATGCGTCTCAAAGTCGACCAGCAGCTTTTCCAATCCCAACAGCGACTTATTCCTCAAGGTATAGGCACGCTGCTTCTCCAGGTCGAGGTTGCGGTAGTTTACCTTGCCCTTGGCAAAGCTGCTCTCAAAACAACCTGTGCTGTAGTTGATCTTCTGCCAATGCTCCTCGTCGAAAGCCTTCTCGCAGCCTTGTTGGAATAAGGTTATCGGATCACTCATCGTCATGGTTTTCATTAGGTTCAATCTTAGCAACTCTTCTCGTATGGCGACCGCCTTCAAAGTCGGTATGAAGGAAAGCCTCTACCATCTCCCAAGCCAATTCATTGGGAATGAAACGACCCGGCAAGGCAAGGATGTTGGCATCGTTGTGCTGACGCGCCAATTTGGCCAGTTCCACGTTCCAACACAAGGCAGCCCGCACATTATGGTGATGGTTGGCCGTCATCTGCGCACCATTGCCACTTCCACAAAGGATGATGCCCAAAGGATATTGACCCGTCTCAATGGCATTGGCCAAAGGATGAATCATATCGGGATAGTCGACACTCTCGCTACTGTAGGTGCCATAATCATCGACTTGATAACCGGCCTCCGTCAGTTTTTCAATCAAATATTGCTTCATTTCGAAGCCACCATGGTCACTCGCTATGGGGATGATTTGTTCCATTTTTTCTGCTGTTGATAATTCGATTCGCAAAATTACATAATTTCGTCACGCGCCACCTTTCTATCCCACTATTTCTGAAAGACTTACCCGCTTACAAAACCTCAACAACTATATACTAATAAATTGATTATCAATATAATATTAAGTTATCAACACTATTTCTGTTGAAAACTTTTTCATTCTGGTCGACAAAAACAGGCATGAAATTAATCAACAATTTATCGACCCATTCAAACGAAAAAATCAACATCATTTCAAAAAAATGGGGTCGTTTTTATCCAATTTTTCATTTTTCAACGGATATACAAAAAAGCATAAATAAGGCTGAAAAATAAAATCTTATTAATTTCAGCCAGGCCTACCTCAAATCAAAAATCATTAATCCAAGAACTATTTTGAAAAGTTTTCAACCAATTCACAAGCTTATCAACATCCGTATCATTCTTCAATTAATTTGAAATTTAAAAATTAAAAAATGAAATATTGATAATTGCCATGTTGAAAACTCCAGATGTTTTTTCAGTCGAATCAGACCAGAGGTATCGCTATTCCATGAAAAATACCTAATTTTGACCCGAATTTTGAACGGAAATGAAGCGGATAACAAGCATTATTTGGATGGTACTTTTAGGTTTGGTTTTCGGTTGTGAGGCATACTCACAGACTGAATATCAAGCGTATACCTATCCTAATGGACAGATAGCCAGCGAAGGAACACTGCGCGACGGCAAGCCTGACGGACTTTGGAAGACCTACTACGAGAACGGTCAGCTGAAATCCATAGGCAAGCGTACTGATTTCCTGCTCGACAGCACCTGGGTGTTCTTCTCCGAGACGGGCGACACCACCTTGGTGGTCAACTACCGCAAAGACCTGAAAAACGGACCCCGCTTTACCTACGGTAAAGACGACATATTGATGGAGCCCTATGTGAACGACGTCAAACAAGGCGAAGGCAAACGATACGACCGAAAGGGTCATCTGATGCAAACAATCTCCTATAAAAATGGTTTGGAAGAAGGCATCTCACCTGTGTTTGACACTACGGGACTGTTGCGCGAGATTGTCACCTACCGAAAAGGTTTCATCATGACCCGCGAAGCCTTGAACCGTTATGATCGCGAAGGCAAGAAACATGGTTACTGGAAGACTTTCTATGACGATTGGAGTTTGCACACCGAGTGTTATTATCGTCATGGCTTGCGCGATGGCTTCTACAAGGAATATGACGAAAAAGGCAACCTGAAGAAGATCACCAAATATGTGAACGATGTGGAACAGGTGCTCGAAGGCGACCAGAAGCCGCTCATCGTGAAGCATGAGTATTATCCCAACGGTAAGGTGCGCCGTGAGGCATCGTTTCGCGACGGCAAACGCGAAGGCGTGTGGCGTGAGTTTGACGAAGAAGGCAAAGTGATCAACTCGCAGACCTATAAGAAAGGTGCCTTGGTGGGCGAGGGCATCGTTGACACCGATGGCAAGCGTCGCGGCGAATACAAGGAGTTCTATCCCGACAGCACCTTACGTGCCGAAGGTCTTTTCATCGACGGCGAACGCTCGGGCGTGTGGAAGTTCTACTATCATAACGGACAGTTGCAGGAGATAGGGACCTACAAGGAAGGTCAGCCCGATGGTGCTTGGACATGGTATTACGACAACGGACAGAAACAGATTGAAGAGCAGTTCTACAAGAGTTTGCCCAACGGCCCTTACAAGGAATACGACACCAAAGGCAATGTGATCGTGACAGGTACCTATTTCGATGGTATGAAAAACGGCAAGTGGACCGAGCAGATCGGCGACATGCGCACCCAGGGCGAATACCGCAACGACAAGCAGGTGGGCGAGTGGGTGTCGTACTACGACAACGACAAGTTGGCCTTCAGAGGTTCATTCAATGCAGGTTATCCTGATGGCGAGCATTTCTTCTATTACGAAAACGGGAAACTGCGTGAAATCCAAAAATATGCCGTTGGTGTGAAGCATGGAGACTGGAAGAAATACCTTGATACGGGACAATTGTATTTCACCATCACTTACGATCATGGTAAAGAAGTGAAATACGACGGCGAGGCTTTGGAGGAAAGTGAAATCATTAAAGAATGATTTATGGATAATAATGAGAATTTTAAAGGCATAGATACACTCAACTTGTCGTCCATGTCATACCGAACGACGGGAGGAGTGAGTGTATCTATGGACGACAAGTTTCGGTATGACATGCCTTTAAAATTCTTAAGACAAGGCTCAAAAATAGCTATTGTAGCCCCGGCGCGAAAGGTCAAGCCTAACGAGATGTTGTTTGCCATCAATTGGCTTGAAGAGCATGGTTTCGTTCCCGTTTATGACGACAGGCTGTATTCCGTAGATCATATCTTTGCGGGTAGCGATGAGTTTCGTGCAGCTGTCATGCAAGAATACATGGATAACGATGACATCGATGCCATTTGGTTTGCCCGAGCTGGTTATGGATGCATCCGCATCATCGACAAACTCGACTTCAGCCATTTTCTTTCCCATCCGAAGTGGATCATAGGCTTCAGTGATGCCACGGTATTCCATGGCAAATTGAGTCGTTTGGGCTGTCCAAGCCTTCATGCTTCCATGCCGTTTTTCTTGGAGCACAAGACCCCAGAGGCCTTACAGTCGCTTTATGATGCCTTGACGGGTAGCACCCTACATTATGAGTTTGCTGCACATCCGCTCAATCGTTTTGGTGAGGTTGAAGGCGAAATCGTTGGTGGCAATCTTTCCGTTATGTATGGCATGATGGGTTCCGATACCTTCCCTGAGACGGATGGGAAGATACTCTTTATAGAAGATGTGGACGAATACATCTATCATATCGACCGCATGATGCATGCCTTGAAACGAGCAGGCATACTATCGCATCTGAAGGCTCTCGTTGTGGGTGGTTTGACACAGATTCACGACAACACCGATCCTTTCGGAAAGACCGTCGAAGAAGTGATTGCCGAAGCCGTCAGCGACTACGATTACCCCTTGTGTTTCGGTTTTCCTGCAGGGCATTTTTCCGACAATAGGGCTATGGTATTCGGCTTGGATTCTCGTCTTATAATAGGTCAAGAAAAAGTCGTATATTTGGAGCGTCTTTCGTTTTGAGAACAATGAAAAAGTGCTCGAATATCATAGGTATCGTTTTATTGCTGCTGTTATGCCACTTTGTTGCCTGCAACAGCAAGAAGCAGGACACTGAGCCTGTGGTCGCTGAGCATAGTCGAAGCGTCGAAGGGCCGTCCCATGAATTGCAAGCCATCGACAGCTTGATGTGGAAACAACCGGATAGTGCTTTTACATTGCTGCAAGAGTTCGTTGTCAGTCCCGAGGCGGAAGCCCTTGATACCTTTGACGGGCACTATTGCCAGGTGCTGATTTCTGAGCTGCTATATAAAAATGACTGTGAGCAGACCAACCGAGAGGATTTGCTACAAGCCGTTTCCTATTTCGACAGCCTTGTGTGTCAGACTCCCCCTTTTAAGGGGGGCGGGGGGATTAAAAAAGACCTCGACCTCAACCCCAACCTCGCCTTCCTCACCGCCCGTGCCCACTACATCAACGGCGTAGGCTACTACGAAAACGACAGCGCGGTGGAGGCCTGCAAGGAATACATAAAAGCGTTGGAGGTAATGGAGGATTGTTTTGAGGAAAAGGAGGTGACGGGAAAGAAGGCGAAGTTTATGGCTTATATCTGCAATCGTCTCGGAGAAATGTTTGAGAAACAGTATATGATGGAGCCTGCCATTAATTGCTATAAGCGTTCATTTGATTATTCTTTGGTATCCCCAATTTCATCGTATAGTGTTTCCAATGCCTTGTATCGCATTGGAAAACAGTTTAATATGAAAGGCGAAAAGGATAGTGCGAATTACTATTATTCGCAAGCTTTAGTGAACATGCCAGACTCAACCAATCTTTACTATAGAGATGTTGTTTCTAACCAAGCTATATTATCTTATCAACTGACACATCATGCTGAAGCGTCCTTAAAGCGTTTGAATCAGATGGTTGTTTTGGCAGAGGACGATGATGAAAAACTGACCCGATATCTAGCTATTGGTAGTATTTTTTTTGAGGAAGGTCATTATGATTCTGCTTGTTTATATTTGGAACCAGTGTTGTTGAATAAAGAAAACAAGTTGTTACAGAATAAGGTAGCGAATTATCTGCGAATTATTTATGATAGTCTTGGGTGCAGGGAAAAGTTGGATGAATGTATGCAGTTTTTGGCGCTTCACAATGAAACTGGTGCAGAAAACAGTGCCTTGGTTTCTCAACTTAGTGACCTGTTTAAGATATACATGAGTCTAAAACAAGAGAAAGAATCTGAGGCAAAACGAGAGCATTTGATCAAAACAACTATGGGCATTGTTATTCCTATTTCTGCCGTGTTGGCTATAGCTATCATTGTTTTGGCAAAACAGAGAAGCAAGAAAATGCTGAAGGATAAAGAAAAACACCACCAACAAGAAATTGAATCCGAGCGACAAACCCATCGTATGGAACAAGCTGCGCTTTCGGGCCGGTTGAAAAGAAGCAACCAAGAAGTACGCAAACTGAAAGATCAAATCAAGCAATTGGATGATTTGGTCACAAAAAACGAAATTGCATCATCGTTCAACGATGAACCTATATGCCGCCTTATTATGGATCGGGTGAATGAAGGGCAGTTCAAGTCGAAAATTGATTATATCATCTATAAGGATTCTGCTTTGGACAAGCAACAGTTGCTGGACTTGCGCTTAGCAGTCGACCGTCATTTCGGACAATTTACCGCCCGTCTCAAAAAGGCCTATCCGGAGCTTACCAATAGCGATCTTGACTATTGTTGCCTTTATCTGTTGGGACTAACCGATGCCGATATTGCTGCCTTGATGCAGCGTACCTACAATACGGTTTTTGAGCGCAATGGTAAAATACGTAAGATATTTGGCAGCGAGAATCCGCTTCCCATCACCTTGATGATTATGGCCAAAGATTCTTTATCCATTTGATTAATAAGACGTTAATAAAAAACCCTAACCAATCCTAACCATCATTTTCTTGCCAGGATTTTTGAGCTCCAGTACTTTTATATCGTGATTTTAAACCTAAATTACATACAAAATCGTATAGCCATGAAAAAACTATTCATCTTAAGTTTGATCATCCTAGGTTCAGCCCTCTCAGCCTCATCGCAGGGCAACTATGTTTACCAACCCGATTCGGCCACAATCTATTTCGACACCATTACCAATCCGCAATGGTATTATGGTGGCGTTTGGAATTTCAAATGTTCATACGATACCGACGGACTACTGAAACACCTATTGGTTGATGTTGTCCACGGAGAGGAATGCCTCACACGTGACTACAAATATGAGTATGATGACAACCACAACATTGTTACTAGCCATTATGTAGGCTACGATTGTCAATCGTCTGGAATACAGTATAAGACGGAGAACGTGTTCCAGCAGAACCTGATCAGGTCGCAAACGAAATATGTCTTCAGCCTACACAAGCGATGGTCGTTTGCCGATAGCACGACATACCAGTATGATGAGAGTAACAGGCTGGCGCTTACAGAATACTACAACGCCAGTCGTGTTCATACAAAGACTGTGCAATATGATTATGACGACCATGAAAGAATAGTAACCACCATCCAACTTAAAGACGACGGCGTTTGGGAACCCGTGAAACGGGTAACGCAAATCTACTCTGATTCTGACGATGTGCTGTCTTCACTGACAGAGAGTTTCCATGACGGCTATTTTGTAAACAGCGACAAGGTCACCTATTCTTATGACGGACAAAACCATTGTACAAGCGTGCTTACACAAAAATGGGAAAACGAGACCTGGGAAAACGTGAAGTGCGTGGAAAACAGCTATGATGAGCAAGGATGTCTGATTGTAGCGAAGTTGATGAAATGGCAAGAAGGTGCCTTTGTCGATGCCAATCGTGCCGTCTATGAGCTTAACGAGGTGGGCTATCCTGCCGTGGTCAGTTTCGAGAAGTGGAACGGTGACGAGTGGGTGGAAGGAACATGGGTTTCAGATTTTTCAGTATACTCTGAAGGTTATCTCAACAGGCAGAACAAAGAACTGTGCAACAGGGATGTCATACGTATAGAGATTCACTATGCCAACACACCCATGCCTGATTATGATGTAGACGAATACTCAATAGAACAGGGTTTCTGTACCGTTTACCCCAACCCCACCAACGGCATGGTTACCATCACGGGCCTCAATCTCCACCAAGCCGAAGTCGTCAACACACTCGGGCAGCGCGTTGCAATAGTACATGGCGAAGGCAATCAACTATCCGTCAACATCAGCAACCTACCAGCAGGCATCTACTTCGTCAACGTCACTGACGAAGAAGGACGGAAATGTGTGAAGAAGGTGGTAAAGGAATAGTGTTATTGTCATTGTTAAAAGCGGCGGTGGCAAGTGTTCTTACGCCTCTTTCGCAATCCGGTTCATTTCCTTCAAAATATGCTTTAGATTCTCTGGCTTGGTCAAATTAAGCCAATCGCAGAAGGTGATGCCCATGTATTTTGCGGTCTTTTTCCAAACGCCCTTGTGGTCTTTCTTCAGCGAGAAGATGTAGGAATTGCTGGTACCGAGCAGCACCTCCTTCAAGGCGCAGACCTTATACACGATCTCGTTGAAGAGGCTCTCGCTTGTCACCCCAGTCTTACACTCGATGACAAACAGCTTGTTGGCCTTGATGAAACACACATCCAATTCGTTGTTGTGCTTGATGACGCCATTGGAGATGTGCACGCCCATGGCGATGTCGTCGGGCTTGAGCACCTCCTTGATGAGCGCATACACATATTCCTCAAACCATCCTCCTGTGAGGTATTCCATCTCGTAGCTTTGGAGCGAGTCGCTTTGCTCAGGCTTGAAACCGATGTAATTCAAGAACTTGCTGAGGGCAGGAATGGCAGTCATATTGTCCTTGGTGGGCTTTTCTGCGTCAGCGATGCGAAGGTAGTTCCAATTGCGGTACCTCTCGCGTAAGGCAGTCATCACCTCATAGTCACCACGCCCCAACAAGCTCTGCGAAAACATGGTGAACAGATGCTGCGAGAATGACGTTTCCTTCACCTGTTTGCGTGGCTCATCAACATCGCTCTGCAGCCCGTATAGCCCGAAATACTCCTTCAAAGTCATCCTGTGCTTGATGGGGAAGACCTCATCGTCGTCGTCGTAGATGCTGTGGTCGAAGATGGTCTTCACAATCTGGTTCTCACGCGTCTGAGTATAGAAAAACAGGGTGTTGAACTCCTCAAACACATGCTGCACCGAGAGGGTCATGTAACGGTTGCCTCCCGCCAGATTCAGGTAATACTGGGTCTCGCGATCCAACTCGTTTTTGATGGTACGGCAGATGTGCTCATAGAGGAAGTTCTCTTGAAAACGCTTTACGATGATGCGCTGCACATGGTTTTCGTCCACCTCCAGCTGTTGGGTGAGGAGTTGGATGCAGTCGGCTTCCTCTTCGGGAGAGATGAACAGCAATCCGTCGCCTTCTTCATAGAATTCCTTGGTGAAAAGGTAAGCCGGCAACGGGTTGCTCTGATCTATGATATTGACGATGGTCTTTGACATGGTGCAAAAATTTGGCACAAAGATAGGAAAATTGTTTGAATTATGTTGTAGGGCTGTCACGTCGTGGCATTGTTGTAGGGCTGTCACATTGTGGCAGCCGCAACCGGAAAAACGTTGCGGCTGCCGTAATACGACAGCCCTACAGCCACAATGGTCATTCCACAATCACCTTTCGCGTGGCGTTGCCTATTTTCACCAGATAAAAGCCTCGCGGCAAGGCTATGCTTTCCTTGCCGTCGATTTCCTTGGTGAGGATGGTTTGCCCAAGGGTATTCGTGATGGTCATGGTTCCCTGGCCATTCACCGTGAAACGGCCTTGGGCAGGATTGGGCCACACATCGAAAGCGGTATTCTCTGCCTCTTCGATGGCATCATCGGTGGAAAACGGAATGTAGTTGACCAAACCGAGGCTTGGGTCGTCGAATTGGTGGGTGATGTGTTCTTCGATCTCTTGCTCATCAATAGTTCCCCAATAGTTGCCAACAGCCGTGATATCGTAGGCGGAGTTGTTGTACAGGTCAAAAATACCATAGCTTGCTCCATAATTATAGACATGGCCGTTGCCGTGGATTACGTTGTGCCCCCAATCGTCTTCAGTGCCAAGGTCGACATCGGCGGCATTAATAACGGTAATGCCCCAATGGTTGTTTGTTATGACATTATTTCGGATGTAAGCCTTGTTGTTCTCATCCATACCATAGATGCTGATGCCGCTGCCGCCATTCATAGGATTGTGTTCCAATTTATTGTTAATGAATTGGTTGCCGATAATGACGGAACTCAAATTATAGCCTTGCTGGTTGTAACCGTAGCGGCAGTTTTTAATGATATTGTCTTTCAATAGGATTTTGGTTGCGCCAGTTCCTATCAGGTCGGCAATGGAAATTCCACCTATTGTATAGTCTCCGTCATCGATGGTACATCTCACAATGCGGATGCTATCCTGAGCGCCTGGTCCAAGATTGATTTGAGGTCGGTTTTCACCTAAATTCAAAAAGAAAATGCAGTCAATGATTTGCGGAGAGGCTTGCCCATTGGCGGGAGAACCGATGGCCGCGCCTTCGTTGGAATAAAACTCACAATTGGTAAAAACTGGGTCGCAGTTCATGCAATTGACGGCACTCGACTGCTGTTGGGAATAAAAATAGTGGAATCGGCAAGTATCAAAAGTCACATCGCTGTTGATGATTTGGATGCCATTCATTTCACCAAACCAGCAGTAACTGAGAAAGCTGGGGTCAGAGGCATCCTCAAAGCGGAGGTGGCCGCTTCCCATTCCTATTGGCAAATAATGTTCCTCATCTTGTCCCATGGCTTCCATCGAGCCTTTGATGGTAATGGTGTAGTCGTTGGCAAACGTGATATAAATCAGTCCGTCGTTTCGGTTGATGTAAAGTTTGTCGTTGGCCGAGATGGTGATGTCGCCCGAAATGAAGTAATAAAAGATTTGAGGGTCAAAACTCACGCATCCACTAATTTCCACGAGGTCATCCAAGGTATAAGTCGTGCCGTTGCCTGGGCTTGTCCATTGGGCATTCAGCATCGGAATGAATCCGAGAAACAAGGCTAAAATCAAGGTTGCTTTTTTCATTTTTGGTAGGATTTTCAAACTTTTAGCGAAATTACTATTTTTCACTTTAGAAAAACAAATTTTATGGTCATATTTTACTTTTGAAAGTAAAAAAAGGCGACCAAGGCCGCCTTTTTTGGTAAGATAGAATAATGATGCTATCACTTCTTGATCGCTGCAATGCCAGGCAGTTCTTTGCCTTCTATGGCTTCGAGCAAGGCACCGCCGCCAGTCGAGACGTAGCTCACGCGGTTGGCCAGGCCGAACTTGTTGATGCAGGCCACGGAATCGCCGCCGCCGATGAGCGAATAGGCGCCGTTCTGCTCGGTGGCCTCCACGATGGCTTCGGCGATGGCCTTCGAGCCTTCGGCGAACTTGTCGAACTCGAACACGCCGCAGGGACCGTTCCAGAGGATGGTCTTCGACTGCTTGAGGATGCTGGCGTAGAACTTGCGGCTCTCGGGACCGCAGTCCATGCCTTCCCAGCCGTCGGGCACGTTCATCGGGTCGACGACCATGGTGTTGGCGTCGTTCGAGAACTTGTCGCCAGCCACCACGTCGAACGAGAGGTAGAGGTTGACGCCCTTCTGCTTGGCCTTCTCGATGATGTCCAAGGCGAGGTCGAGCTTGTCCTCTTCGCAGATGGAGTTGCCGATCTTGCCGCCTAAGGCGCGTTTGAAGGTGTAGGTCATGCCACCGCAGAGGATGAGGTTGTCGACCTTGGTGAGCAGGTTCTCAATGATTTCGATCTTCGTGGAGACCTTCGAGCCACCCATGATGGCGGTGAAGGGATGCTGGATTTCGTTCATCACCTTGTTGACGGCGGCCACTTCCTTGCCCATCAGGTAACCGAACATCTTGTGGTCGGCATCGAAATAGTCGGCAATCAAAGCGGTCGAAGCATGGGCGCGGTGGGCGGTGCCGAAGGCGTCGTTGATGTAGTATTCGCCATAGCCGGCAAGGGTCTTGGTGAATTCCTTCTGTGATGCCTTGACGGCCTTCTTGGCTTCATCATAGCCTTCTTCACCCTTCTCGATGCCACGTGGCTTGCCTTCTTCCTCAGCATAGAAACGGAGGTTTTCGAGCACGAGCACCTCACCGGGCTTCAGGGCAGCCACTTGGTCGGCGGCTTTCATGCAGTCGGTGGCAAATTGCACAGGACGGCCCAGTAGCTCTTCCAAGTGTTTGATAATCGGCTTGATGGAGAACTTCGGGTCGGGGTTTTTCTTCGGACGGCCGAGGTGCGACATCAGCACGACCATGCCTTTGTCGTTCAAGACCTTATTAATGGTCGGCAGGGCGGCGCGCATACGGGTGTCGTCGGTGATGTTGAAGTTGTCGTCCAACGGGACGTTGAAATCGACGCGGATAACCACGCGTTTGTTTTCGAAATTGATTTGATCGATGTTTACCATGGTATTATGTTTTTATGAGATGATTATTTCTTAGCTTTTTTCTTGAAGCGGCTTTTCTTTTTCTTCTTTTGGCCAGGCTCTTTTGGGATGACCATGTTGATGGCCTTGGGCAGGATCTCGAAGTCGAAAGGCGAATTGTTGAGGTTCTCGCCCTCTGTTTCCACCATCAGCGAGTGGGGTGGGATGGAGACGATGTGGATCTTCTTGCCGCGGAAGGTCTGCACCTCCTTGATTTTGTGGATGAAAGTGCCGTCATAGATGTTCTTCACGTTGGCGGCAAACTTGAAGATGGACACCTTTCGGATGACGGTGACATCAAGCATGCTGTCGTCGGGGACGGCGTTGGGCATCATCATCATGCCACCACCGTTAAAGCGGCAGTTGCCTACAGAGAGGCTCAGGATGTTGTCGTCGAAGACCAGCTCGTCGTCAACAGAGAGTTGGACATGGGTGATCTTGTATTTGAACAGGCATTTCACCACGCTGATGAGATAACGTATGGTGCCCCCCTTGCCTTGTTGCTTCATCAGGTTGGTGGAGCTGCACACCATCTCATCCAAACCCGTTCCGGCGGCGTTGAGGAAGAAACGTATCTTCGGGTCGCCATCGTTATAGTAGGTCAGTTTGCCGATGTCGTGCGCGAAAGTGTGGCCCGCCTTGATGATCTTGATCACTTCGTCATAATCCAAAGGGATGTCGAAAGTGCGGCGCCAGTCGTTGCCCGTCCCAATAGGAAGGGCGGCCATGGTGATTTCATTGGTGGGTACGACATCCTGGGTGAAGATGCCGTTGATCACTTCGTTGTTGGTGCCGTCGCCACCCACCGCGATGAATTTACGATAGCCTTTCTCCACGATGGCGTTGCGTACGATTTCAATGGCATGACGGGGATATTCGGTCAGTATGTCGTCGAAGTCAATGCCTTGGTCAATCAGTATCTGTTTGATCTCAGGCCAGTCCTTTCCCGATTTCCCCACCGAGGCCATCGGGTTGACCACCACCAACCATTTGCTGTTTGTTTCGGTCATAAAATGAGTCAGTTTTACTTGTAAAATCTTTCGATTTCGGGGTCAAAGATAAGAAATAAAACAATCAGTCAAGCCAAAAGTGCTCTTCTTTGGAAAAAGTAAGGCCTTTTATCGTTTTTCTTTAAGCCCTAATTTAAATATGTGTGGCGAAATGGATTTTTTTCTATTTTTGTCCCCAAAGTTACTAAATATCATGTTTATGAAAAAGAAAACGCTACTTTTCCTTTTTTTCCTTGCATTATTGAGTCCGTTGGCCTCGCTTGCCCAAAGCTTGACGGTGAGCGGTAAAGTCGTTTCGAGCGACGACGGCTACGGTCTCCCTGGCGTCACCATTCAGGTGAAAGGTACCACCTCGGGGACGACTACCGACCTCGATGGTAACTACTCTGTGAAAGCCGACAGCCAGGATGTGCTGATTTTCAGCTATGTGGGTTTTAAGACCAAAGAGATTGCCATCAAAGGCAAGAATACCATCAACGTCACGCTTGACACCGATGCCCAGATGCTCGACGACGTGGTGGTGACGGCTCTCGGCATCAAGCGTCAGAAACGTGAGCTGGGTTATGCCACCGAAGAGATCGGCGGCGAGATGATCGCCAAATCGGGCTCGGGCAGCGTCATCAGCGCCTTGAGCGGCCGCTCGGCGGGTGTGCAGATCATCAACCCTAACGGCGTCGACGGCGGCTCGTCGCGTATCACCATCCGTGGTAACAACAGCATCTTCGGCGACAACCAGCCCCTTATCGTCGTCGACGGCGTGCCGATGTCGAACGAAGGCGGTGTCACCGACTGGAGCGGCGGCCGCGACTGGGGTACGGCCCTGAACAACATCAACCAGGAGGACATCGAGAGCCTCGACATCCTGAAAGGTCCCACGGCGGCTGCCCTTTATGGCTCGCGTGGCGGCAATGGCGTGGTGCTCATCACCACCAAGAAAGGATCGAAACAACGCGGCCTCGGCATCAGCTACTCGGCTGGTTTCAAGATCACGACACCTTATCTCTACCGCACCGTGCAAAACAAATACGGCGCTGGTGGCCCCATCACCTTCCATACGCCGACCCTGACGCCCATCGACGGCATGACGGATGAGAACGGCAACCAAGTGTATGAATACCCAGGCATCTATAGCGTCGACAACGGTCCGGCGGGCGAACCCACCAACACCACCTTCGGCTACTACGGCGGCGCTCAGAGCTGGGGTCCCGCGATGAACGGCGAGAGCGTCCTTTGGTGGGACGGCGTGGTGAGGAAATACGACCCCCAGCCCGATAACCTGAAGATGCTCTTCAAGAACGGCCACACGATGAACCACAACGTCGCCTTCCAAAATGCCGGCGACTTCGGTAGCGTCCGCGTCTCGTTCACCGACTCGCGCACCGATGCCATCATCGACAACTGTAACCTGCGTCAGACCACCGTCAATGTGGGTACCTTAATCAATGTGTCGGAGAAGATCAAAGTGGATGTGTCGTTCAACTATTTGGACTACTACCGCCTCAACTCGCCTGAGATTGGTGAGTCGAACAGCAACTTCAACAAAGGTCTGCTTTATAGCTGGCCCCGTAGCTGGAAAGGCCTCGAAGTGACCTCCTACGAGAACCCCGACGGCACGATGAACCAGTTTGATGGCTATCCTTATCAATACATCTACAACAGCACCTTCTGGACGTTCTATAACAACAATACCACCCTCGACCGCGACAAGATGTACGGCTCCGTCCGCTTGCTGTACGACATCACGCCCTGGCTGACCGCCTCGGCTAAGGTGGCCTTGGACTGGACAGCCGACAACTATACGACCAAGCATAAGCCCACCACTATCGACGGTATGGCGGGCGGCTACTACTCGAAGAGCAAGTCGAACTCGGTGACTCGCGACATGGATTTCCTGCTCACCGCCTATAAAGACAAGATCTTCGGCTCGAAGTTCAACGTACGTCTCTCGGCCGGTGGCGAACAGTATTACGGCTACCGCGACGGTATCAATGGTTCGTCGGGCAGATGGGCCTACGCCAACCTTTACACCATCTACAACTACTCCAACGCCACCGAGCGCACCTTCGGTGAGTCTAAGTGGGAAAAACAAGTCAACTCGCTCTATGCCTTCTTCAACATGAGCTATAGCGACTGGCTGTTCCTGGATATCACTGGCCGTAACGACTGGTCGTCGACACTGCCCATCACCAACAATAGTTACTTCTATCCTTCAGCCACATTGAGTTTTGTGCCGACCTCCGCTTTCAAGAATTGGAACTGGGGTCCGGTGAATTTCCTGAAGCTGAGAGCATCGTGGGCTCAGACCGCCAGCGACACCGAGCCTTATCAGCTGACCTACACCTACAACACGGGTTCGTTCGGTCATCAGCTGTCGTCCACCTTGCCTACCGTTGTGCCGCCCTTGGAGCTGAAGCCCCAGCGCCAACGCAGCTATGAACTCGGTTTCGACCTCGGCCTCGGTGCCCGCTTCAATATGGACTTCACCTATTACAACATCTATTCTTGGGACCAGATCCTTTCCTCACCGCTGGCTCCTTCGTCGGGTGCCAACAACGTGACCATCAACACGGGTGTGGTGACCAACAAGGGTATCGAAGCCATCCTGACCTACGACATCGCACAGGGTAAGGACTACGGCGTGCAGGTGGGCTTGAACCTCGCCCGCAATAAGAACAAGATCGTTGACTTGGCTGGCTCCAACATGTACCTGCTCTCCGAGATCTGGGGCTCCAACGGCCCTGCCATCGCTGTGGAAGAAGGCGAGGAATACGGCACCATTTACGGATGGGACTATGTCTACGAATACACCATGCCCGACGGCTCCGTCGTGGGACCGTTCTACGATGCCAATGGCAAGCCTTTGCCGCTGCTGAACGAGACGGGTACCACCTACCTGAAGACCGACAACCGCGTGCCGATTGGCAACTGTGCTCCTTTGGTGACGGGTGGTATCAACTTGAGGGCTTCCTATAAGAACTGGTCGCTCTACGCCTTGATCGACGCCAAGTTGGGTGGTCAGATCTATTGCGCCTCCTATGTGGTGGGTATGCAGACGGGTCAAAGCCTCGAGACGCTTTATGAACGTGAGGGCAATGGCTTGCCCTATTACGAAAACGGAGAGCTGCTGGGTAATTACGGCATCATCCTTCCCGGTTATTGCATCAACACCGAGACGGGCGAAGCCGTCGAGAACGAACACGTGGTGCATTACCTTTACAAATACATGCCTAACTTCGGCGGCTGGGGCAACATCCTCAGCACCCCGGGCATCGTCAACAACACTTGGGTCAAGATGCGCGAGCTCTCGTTGACCTATGACTTCCCGCGCAAGTGGCTCGACAAGCAGAACCTCTTCAAGCAGGCCTCCATCTCTTTGGTGGGACGCGACCTGTTCTATTTCTACAAGACCTTGCCCGACAACATCAACCCCGAAGGCACCCAAGGCTCGGGTAACGCCCAAGGCCTCGAGTATGCCTCTTATCCTGGTTCACGCTCGTTTATGGTTACACTTAAAGTCAATCTCTAAATACGAAACATCATGAAAAGATATATTCTCATCATTTGTGCAGCAACAATAGCTTTGGCTTCATGTACCAAAGGCTTCGAAGAGATGAACGTAGACCCATTCTCGCCTCCGGGAACGACCATCGAGGGTTTGTTTAACGGCGTGGTGGGTTCGTTGCAACAAAGCATGAACGAACAGTTCTATCTGCAAAACGAGATTTGGTATCCCGAGACGGAGCTCGGCGCCTTGACGTCGGAGTCATGGGGTAACTCGCAGATAGGAACCTCAGAACTTTGGACGAACTATTATCTCATGCTGTCCAACATCCGTGAGCTGGAAAAACGTTTCGACGCTTACGGTGAGGAGCAATCCGACGCCGCCGTTTGCGACAAAGTTCGTGCCCAACTTAACATTATGAAGGCTTACCAGACGTTCAAGGTGACCGACGTCTTCGGCGATATGCCTTACTCACAGGCGGCTCGCATCTGGGAGGACCCCGCGTCGCAAGCCACGATGAAGCCTGAATGGGACACCCAAGAGAGCATCTACAAATCGCTGTTGGAAGAGCTGGTATGGTCGCGCGACCTCTTGCATGCCGACTCTGTCACCACAGCCAATGGCAACGAATATTACAAGTTGCCCTACGATGTGCTGCTCAACAACGACTATACGCTTTGGGCCGAGTTTGCCAACTCGCTCATTTTGCGACATGGCCTGCGCATGTACGACAAGGATCCTGACTTTGCCACGCCTTTGTTGGTAGAAGCCTACAACTATATGTACTCCAAAATGAGTACATCGGGCGGTGGAGTTACCGGAGGAGGCATTTGCTTGTGGCCCAGTGTGTTGGGTACCAGCTGGGACATCAATTGGTCGTTCCGCGAGCACAAGCACCTGCGCATGGGCGAGACCGTATGGAGCTGCCTTTCTTCGACCAACGACTTGGATGGTAGCGGCATCTATGATTATCGCGCCTACCTCTTCTTCGACACCAGCCACAAGAACGACAGCTGTCCTGATGGTGCTTGGCGACCTTACCCGCAAATACGCACCATTGAGACGCCTACCGAAGGCGGTTCTCCCTACGCCCAGAGCCGTGATGGCAGCTATACCTTCAAAGGCCCTTCGTGTATGTATTCACCGTTCAACTACTATCTCACCCGTGACGAGAAATATGTGCCACAGATACTGGTCACCTACGCCGATGTGCTCTTCATGAAAGCCGAGATTGGGGCACGTGGCATCGGTGGCATCACTCTCTCGGGCATGGACCTTGACCAGATGCTCTTCCAAGGGATCTACCAGTCGTGTCTCTTCTGGGCACACATCCCGCAAAACACCAGCCGTTGGACGTTTTTCTATCCGCAGTATTCCAGCTATGTCGGCTCGTTGGACATCTGGTCTTTGGGCTATAAGATGGCTTCTGACGTGATGAACAAAGCCGTGTACATGAACTCCGAGTTCGATTATTCTAACGAGTCCTACTTGACACTTATCTACCAGCAACGTTGGCTCAACCTCTTCCGCCAGCCTTGGGAAGCCTGGGCCTTGGCACGCCGCACCATGGCGACGCCCACTACCACCAACCACTCCAAGCTGACTTCGTTCCGCATGGAATATCCCCAAAAGGAAATCGAATACAACTACGAGAACTACACGGCTCAACTGGCCCGCATGTCGCATGGCGATACGCGCCAGACCAAGGTGTGGTGGAACGAATGATTGGTTTATAGTATGAAGTTAATAGTCAATAATTTAAAATTATAGTCATGAAAAAACTATCTTTAATCCTTATGCTTTTGGCTTTCTCCTTCGGGATGAACGCCCAAGTCGAAAAGACCTTCGACTTCAACGATTATGAGTTTGGAGATAATCCTAACCATCTCCTCAATGGCCAAGACGGCTGGTATGTGCGTGTGCACCACGCGGGCAATGGAGGCTTCACTCCTATGTATACCGACTATATGGGCCACTTCTGGGGCACCACCCCGCCCATCCCGACGGCCGACGAGACCATCGGTGTGTTCTCCGACGCTTCCGGTACCGCCTTTGGCGACATCGCCACGCACGACATCACCCAGTATGGTTTCGACTTCTCAAACGGCGGTATCATCGAGTTTGAGTGCGACATCCTGCGCCAATGGTGGGGCGACTTCTTCGGCATCGGCTACGACGGCGATGGCGACGGCTCGGTTCTTCCTCCCTTGCGCAAGGCCTCCTCTTCCAACGCCATCTGCGAACCCGTCTATCCCGACGAGAACAGCACGATCCCCGATGGTGGCATCTACCTGATGATGACGGGCGTCAACCCGACCAACCCGCTCTTCATGAACGGCGTGGTGCTGCCCAACAACACCATCACCAGCAATATCCAGCCTATCGGGTCAGATAGCCATTGGTATCGTTGGAAGGTCTCCATCGACCTCGATGCCAACAACGGTCAAGGTGCCGTCACCCTCTTTATGAAATATGACGACCTTGAGGCCGAATGGGAAGCCGTGCCCGAATGTCAAGGCGTTAATGCCGGACTCACTCCTGGCAGTGGCGACAAGTATGACCCTGCCATGTGGCACTACATCTACATGCTCAACAGCGGCTGGGGAGGCTTCGACAACTTCACCATCCGTCATTTCCCTGGCGGACTGGCCGCCCAGTTCATCGACTTCGCCGAAATCCCCGACCAGTTGGTCTATAATGCCCCCATCACGCTTGAAGCCACGTCTACTTCAGGATTGCCTGTGACTTTCGAAGTCGCTCAAGGTCCTGCCACCATCGAAGGCAACATCCTGACCCTCACGGGTGAGGAAGGCACAGTGAAGGTGAAAGCCATCCAGGCTGGCGACGGCACGCAGTGGCAGCCCGCTCCTACGGTGACCCGTACGTTCTATGTGGTGGATCCCGAAAACTACGCTCCCGAAATCACCATCCGTCGTCCCTACGAAGGCACCAAGGTGTATATGCCCGACTTCGAGAATCCAGTGATGATCGTGTTGAGCGCCTATATCGACCATGCCAACGCCATCAAGTTCGAACAAGTGAAGTGTAACGTCGATGGTCAGGAACTGTATCTGAAGACCGACTATCCCGACAACCCCGACAACGGCTATTGGTACACCACATGGACACCCTCGGGCGAAGGTTCCTACAACATGACCGTCAGCATCACCCAGACGGGTGGCAAGGTCACCACGGCCTCCAACACCTTTGAGGTGACCACCGACTATGATGACATGGTGGTCTCGGCAATGAATGGCGAGATGGTGGCCACTACCTCACAGTTTACCGACCATGGCGAATATGCCTTCCCGACCCACGTCAACGCCTTCAACGCCATCAACCTGCATTATCTGCACAACTGCGTAAACGGCGACTGCAACACCTACGACCATATCAGCTATGTCCGTGTGAAAAACTACCGTGGCGAATGGGTGGAGCTGTGTCGTTATATTACTCCGTTTAGGAAGGAATGCGTTGACGACCTCGATGTGACCGACTTCACATCAGTGCTTCAGGGTCTTGTCGAATTTGAATATTATAGCGAGCAATATGCAACGGGTCAAGGTTACAACCCCACCGCCATCTTTGAGTACACCAAAGGCACTCCTGAGTATCCATACGTAGATATGCGTGAGATCTGGTACGGCAACTACGCCTTCGGCGATTATTCAGACCTATGTCCTATTCCGATGCGAACGGTCGAGTTTGATCCTTGTGTCGAAAAGGCCAAGCTGCAAATCACTACTTCGGGTCACAACTGGAGCGACACGGACAATGGTGCCTACAATACGGGCAACGCTGCCGAGTTCTATCATGCCCACCACAACATCAATATCAATGGCGCCACAACCTACACTCAGGATTTGTGGGAAACCTGTCAACCCAATCCGGCAGGCTGTATCGACCAATTGGGCACTTGGACCTATCCCCGTGCTGGCTGGTGCCCAGGTAGTATGACTATGGTGTGGGACTACAGCCTCGACGACTATCTCGCCGATGGCCACGCCGATGTGCTCTATGAGTTCGACCCCACCTACGTGGACCAATGCCACCCCAACTACCCTGACTGCGTGAGCGGCCAAAACAGCTGCCCGGATTGCGAAAACTCCAGCAACCCGATTTTGAGGGTCTCTGGTAAGGTGGTGACCTACAGCCACAACACCGACATCCTGACCGAAGTTCCTGAACTGCCTGATGTTGACGCTGAACCTTTCCATGTGAGCATTACTCCCAACCCCGCGAGAGGCCAAATGACCATTACCACTGACTACGAAAAGGGCAAGGCCAGCGTCGTTATCATCAATTCTATGGGCGCCAAGGTGAAAGGCTTCAGCGTTGACGGCCAGCGCACCATCGACGTGAGCGACCTGCCTTCGGGCATGTACTTTGTCCACATCATTGGTGGCAAGGTGGTGACGAGAAAGGTGATGATTCAGAACTAAAAATCATCATTGTCACAATCATATAATAATCCCTCTGCCGTTAGGCGGAGGGATTTTTTATAACATACCGAAAAAATCCGTACTTTTGCAGCCTGAAAAACGAGAATATAAAAACAGCATAAAATGAAAGTTGCAACATTATTAGGCGAACGTTTCAAGAAGGCACCGGCCGACTGCGTATTCGACAGTCAGGCGCTGATGGTGCGTGGTGGATATATCAAGTCGGTGGGAACAGGTTTGTTTTCCTTCTTCATGCCGGCCAAGCGCATCGCGAAGAAGATCGAGAATATCATCCGTGAGGAGATGGACCGCATCGACGGTCAAGAAGTGATGTTCCCCGTCGTGATGCCGGGTACGCTGTGGCAAGAGTCGGGGCGTTACAACAGCATCGGCTCGGAGCTGCTTCGCTTCAAGGACCGTAACGGCATCGACATGGTGCTGGGTATGACCCACGAAGAAGCCGCTGTGCAGCTGGCCCGCGACGCCGCGAAGAGCTACACGCAGTATCCTTTCATGATCTACCAGATCCAGACCAAGTTCCGCGATGAACCTCGTTCGCGTGGTGGCCTCATCCGCACCCGTGAGTTCACGATGAAGGACGCCTACAGCTTCCACACCTCGCAAGAGGATTTGGAACAATACTACGCCAAGGCTTACCATGCCTACGACCGCATCTTCGCCCGTGCTGGCGTGCCGCAGGTCGTGGCCGTTAAGTCCGACTCGGGCATGATGGGTGGCCGCATCTCGCATGAGTTCATGCTGCTCACCGACATTGGCGAGGACACCATCGTTATCTGCCCCGAATGCGGTTACCGCTCCAACAGCGAAGCCGCCGACTGCATCGTCCACAACGAGGAATACCCCATCGAGCCTTTGGAGGAGGTCTACACCCCCGACCAGAAGACCATCGAGGATGTGTGCAACTTCTTGCACAAGTCGCCGCTGCAGTCGTGCAAAGCCGTGTTGTATCAGCGTAACATGGATGACTCGTTGGTCATCGTCTTCTTGCGTGGTGACCTCGAGGTGAACGAAACCAAGCTGCGCAATCTGCTTTGCGCCGAGGTGCATGCTGCTACCGTCACTCCCGAGATGGGTATCTGCCCTGGCTTCATCGGTCCCAAGGGCTTGCCGGAAGGCATCACCGTGGTGTACGACGAGTCGCTGAAGACCTTGAACAGCTTCGTGGCGGGTGCCAACAAGGAGAACTACCACTACAAGGGCATGAACATGGCCCGCGACCTCGGCGAGGTGAAGTACGACAGCGTGGCTAAGGCCACCGCTGGCGGCATCTGCCCCGTGTGTGGCAAGCACAGCATCACCATCAGCCGCGGCATCGAGGTGGGTAACATCTTCCAACTCGGCACGAAATACACCGAGTCGATGAACATGCAGTACCTCGATAGCGACAACACGCTGAAATACCCCATCATGGGCTGCTACGGCATCGGCGTGGGTCGTTTGATTGCTTCGGTCTGCGAGGTGAGTCACGACGACTACGGTCCGATATGGCCCATTACCATCGCCCCTTGGCAGGTGCAGATTTGTGCCCTGCGTATCGCCGACGAGAATGTACGCCGCGTGGCCGACAAGCTCTACGAAGACCTGAAGAAGGCTGGTGTGGAGGTCATCTACGACGACCGCAACATCAGTGCTGGCGTGATGTTCTCCGATGCCGACCTGCTCGGCGTGCCGCTGCGCATCGTGGTCAGTCCGAAGACGCTGGAACGCAATGCCATCGAGTTCGCCAGCCGCGACAAGAGCTTCAAGGCCGACCTCAACCCCGACAATGTCGTCGGCGAGGTGAAGGCCAAGATTGCCGAAATGATTGCGGCATTGACGCCTGAGGATTGATCAATACGATAGTAGAGACGTAGCGCGCTACGTCTCTACAAAGGCAAACAAAAAAATCCAGCAGCCTCAAACTGCTGGATTTTTTTCTGTCTCCACGGTTTCGACGTGTTTGTTTCGTCGGAACCATTCCGTGATGTCTTTCACGCGGCCGTCGGCCAGGCGCTTCATCATGCGTTGGTTGGTGGTCGCGCTGTCCAAAGGACCAAGCTCAGCCACGTAACGTCCCACTTTGATGTAGTCAAAATGGTCGGTTGAAACGTTATGGGGTAACTCGTTCTTGCCCGAATACCAGGCCACTTTGACGCCATAGTCCTTCTTCACCTGATTGGCCAATTGTGCCACCGACTCGGGTTCGTTGTCGCCGCCCATGAAGCACACGCAGGTGATGCCCGACTTGTATTGCTCCACAAGACGGTTCAATTCATTGTTGTCCAAAGGCTTGCCTTCGTCTTTCCACAAATACTTGCTGTGGCAACCTGGGCATTGGTTGGGACAGTTGGAAATATTGATGGCGAGCGTCACCTCGTCAGGGACTTCCTGAAAGACGACATCAAAATTGGCGTATTTTAGCATCTGTCCATCTCCATTTTTCCATAGTAACGGCGGGCGGCTTCTTCTTGGCGCGGCTCGCTGAAATTGCTGACGCGCTTCAGGTAACCGATGATGCGGGTCAGGTAGTCGATGTTGTGGCTGTGGCACTCGGGGCACTCCTTCAGGTAACGCTTGTCGATGTGGCCACAGTCGTTGCAGATCGTGTTCGGGATGTTGAAGGTGAAGTAGTTGCAGCCTTCGCGGGCAGCCACACGCAGCAGCTGGCGGTACTGCTCCTTGGTGAGGTGTTCCTCCAGGTTGCAGTGCAGTGCCGAGCCACCAGTGAGGTGCTTGATGTACTTCTCGCCGTGGAGGCGGAACTTATCCAACACGTTGGTGTTGGGGTCTTCCACAACGTAGAAATAGCTGTTGTAGCAGTCGCGGTGCACCTCGTAGCCGTCCTCCTTGTCCCACTTGGCGTGTTTCACGCCCACATTCTCGGCGGGGATCATCTCGCAGTTGAACATCAGGCCGTCTTGCTTCGAGTAATACTTCTTGTTGTAACGCTCGATGAGGCCGAGCACATCCTGCACAAACCTCTCATACTCCGGGTTGTCCGAGATCTTGATCTTCAGGAACTCAGCGGCTTCCACAAGGCCATTCACACCAATGGTGAGGTATTGGCGGCCCAGGTTGATGTAGCCGGCATCGAAGAGCGGCAACATGCCTTTCTTCTGCAGATCCTTCAGGTTCTCGTTGTAGCAAATCTGCACCTTGTGGCAAAGGTCGACGATCTCCTCGAGGAAGGTGAGGTAGTGCATATTGTTGCGTGTGGCATACTGGATGCAGCGGTTGAGGTTGATGGTGAGCACGCTCTTGGAGCCCGTGCTGACGCCACCGGCGCCCAGGGTATAGCTGAAGCCGTTGTCTTGGATCTCGTTACGCAGACGGCAGCACGACGACAGTGAGTCGGCGTTGTCGCTGAGGTAGGTGAAGAAGGAGTGGCCTTCGGCATACATCTCGGCGGTGAAGTCGCCCCATTCCTTGTCGATCACGTCGCCGTCTTTCGAGAGCAGGGCCATAGTCTCCACGGGGAAGGTCAGCACGCTCTTGAGGCGTTCGGCGTTGAACCACTTCATGAAGCGTTTCTGGAGCCAGCTCAATGATTCCCAGTCGGGTTGCGAGCCATCGGGGAAGTAGAAGTTGCCAAACAGCGACTCGAAGTAGTTCTTGTCGTAGTAGGCGATGTTCCAGAACACCGATTGGTAATTCCTTGCGCCCGCAGGTTGGTTCAAGGAATAGACGATCTGCTGGAAGCAGTCGGTGATGACCTTGTCGATGGTGCGTGGTTTCACCGAGAAGTCGACTACCTGGTCAGCGCGCTTGTAGTAGTCCTTGCCGTAGTCGAGGCCGATGAAGTAGTTCATGTACATCAGGAACTCGGGCGTGGCGCAGGCACCAGAGAGTTGCGACGACACCATGAACACCATATTAATAAAGCCGCCACAGAACGAGCGGAGCTTGGTGGGTGCCGTGGAGTTGCCGCCGATGGAGGCCGTGCCTTCGTTGAGCCAGGGGTACATGGTGATGGAGGCGCAGTAGTTGGCCAACGAGGTCTCGTCGTTCTTGTAGATGAAGTGGTTGTTGAGCAGGTAGAGGTAGCGGTCGGCGAGTTCCTTGCCGTACATCTCCTTGATGCGGTCGGTGAGCAGGCGGCGGTTGATGCGGATGAAGCTCGACTTGGGCAACTCGCCGATGAGCGTGGCGATGTTTTTCTTCTCCACGTTGGCGTTGGCGTCATACTTCGATCCGGTGGCCGCATTCGAGGCATTGCAGTAGTTGCTCAAGAACTCGATTTTCTCGCGCACTTCACGGTCTTCGGTGTGCTTCTGGCGATACAGGATGTAGTTTTTGGCTACCGTGTAATACTGTTCCGCCATCAAAGCGGTCTCCACCTGGTTCTGGATCTCTTCCACGGTTATGCCGTTGGTCACGCGGACACGGCTCAAGATACCGTTGAGGTCCTCATCGGTGGCATAAAAACCCGAGGCGAGAAACGCCTTGCTGATGGCTACTTTGATCTTGTCGAGTGAGAAGGCCTCCTTCTGACCATCTCTTTTTGTAATGTACAATCCTCCGTTGCTCATATAATGTGCTCGTTTTCAAATTTTTGCGTTATTATAAACGCAGAATATATCTGTTTTTCGTATTATCCGCACACTTCCCTTACTTCCCGAGGGCCATAGTGCTCATCGTTCACAAGGCAGGTCTTCTGACTCGCTCCCGCTCAAACTGCCTTCCCGTCGAGGTCATCCCACGACAGTGGCGGGGGTTGTTCGGCGTTTCCTGAAGCTCACAGCTACGGGTATAGTCCCTGATTTTCACGGGGTTCCCTATTAATCTCCTCCGAAGAACCTTGTTTTGCAAAGGTATATCATTTTGGTTTTTCCGACCAAATTAATTCTCAATTTTTTTGTCAACAAAATTATCAACAGGGTTAATTGGGTGATTTTTACTATTTTTGCAGAACGTTTGAATTTGAATTTGGAATGAAAAAACATATACCTCTCACCGGTATTTGGATAGCGGTGGTATTGTTGGCTTTGATGGTGGCTTGCGACCCTCCGAAGGAGAAGGAGGTGGAGCCGATGGAAAAGCCGATTCCTGAATTGGCTGCCATTGACAGCCTCATGTGGAAACAGCCTGACAGCGCCTTTGCGGTGCTGAGGCAGTTTGCGGCAAGCCCCAATGCCGATAGCCTTGATGAGTTTAATGGGCACTATTGCCAGCTGTTGATTTCGGAGCTGCTGTATAAGAAAGATTATGAGCAGTCCAATAGGGAGGCATTGTTAGAGGCCGTCGTTTATTTTGATTCGTTGACAGAAGGAATACGCGATACGGACACACGCGGTGTGTCCCTACGGGAACGAAATGTGTTTCTGAATGCGCGAGTGCATTATATTAATGGTGTAGGTTATTATGAGCAGGGGGATGTAGTGAATGCTTGTGCAGAATACCTAAAAGTGTTGGAGATGATGGAGGCTGGTTTTGAAGAAAAAGATTTGGTTAAACAAAAGGCTCAATTTATGTCTTATACATATAATCGCCTTGGCGGTTTGTTTTCTTCACAATTTATGATGGAACCTGCAATTTTATGTTATAAAGAGGCTCAGGTGTTTTGTATGATTGAACAGACATCACCTTATGGTATTTCCAATAATTATTATAGAATTGGAATACAATACAATAAAATGGGGCAACAAGATACAGCAATGTATTATTATGAAAGAGCAATAGATTGTTTGGCAGATTCTAATAATTTAGTATATAGAAATATTGCGACAAACAAGTCACTTTTGTATTATCAAATTAGTAAAGATGCTGAATTGGCGATACAAAATCTTAAGAGCATTACGAAACAATCCGCAAATGAAAGTGAAAGACTTTCACGTTATTTAACCATCGGTGATATTTATTATGAAGCTGGAAATTATGATTCTGCAAAGTTCTATTTAGAGCAGGTATTCGAAAAAAAAGTGGATGAGATTTCCAAGATTCAAGCTGCAGAATGTTTGCGCAATGTTTATGACAGTATCGGAGAATTTGGGAGAGCTGATGTTTATGTACATTATTTGGCTGACCATAAGAAATCGGAAGGTGAAAACAAGGCTTTGACTTCGAGACTTGAAGGCATGTTCAAGACATACATGGACCAAAAGCAGCAGAAAAAAGCTGAAGAAATGCGTGAAAAGTCCATAATGAAAACAGTTAAGGTAATTGTACCCATTGCAATCATATTGGCTTTGGCCGTTTTTGTCGTGGCGAAACTGAGAAGCAAAAAACTATTGAAAAAGCAACAAGAGGAAGCAGACAGGATACTTGGAGAAACAGAGCAAGAGCACGAAAAGGAGTTGAGGCTGTGGCAAGCGGAGGCTGACAAGACATTGGAAGAAACTAAAAAGAAATATGAAGAAGAGTTGCGACAGATGAAAGCGGAAACTGAACAACGGCTGGAGGAGGTGGAAAGGAAACACCAACAGTGGATGGCCGAGGCAAGGGAGCGCCATGAGGAAGAGCTAATGACGCAAAAAGACAGGTCGGAAAAGGAAATAGAGAAGACCAAGAAACGGCATGTGAAGGAATTGGAAGCAGAGCGGTTGGCATACGAGAAGGAGCAGGATGCATTAAGACAGAACCTAAAGGAAAAAGAAGCGCAAGTAATTGCATTGGAAAAAACATTGAACCTTCAGCAGAAAGCGGCAAAACAACGGCGGATGGCTTTCCTGAATGAACCGATTTGCCAACACATTCTCGATAAAGCGAGAAGTAAACAAATCACTACTCGCGACGTGGCGCACGAACTTGGCATTGCCCTCAAAGACAAAGACTTTGAACAGCTTGGAGAGGCTGTGGAGAAGCATTATGAAGGTTTTGACCATGAGTTGTTGAGCCAATGCCCGAGTTTAAAGCAGGGGTTGTTATCGTTGTGCCATCTGCATCTGTTGGGATTTAACGAAAGCGAGATTGCGGCACTGAAAAACTTGTCTTATTCCGCCATCAAGAAGCAAAACGAGAGCCTTCAGGAGAAACTTGGGGTGGATGAAGACATGGCATCATATATTTTGAGGGTCGCAGAAGGGCTTTGTGGCACTCAAAATGGCACCCAAGGTGGCACTCAAATGAATGAGTTCATAGATGATGACCTTGATGCGTGGATTGAAAGGCAAATCAAAGACAATCCAAAAATCACCACAGAGGAACTTGCTGAAAAGAGCCATAAGGGTGTGCGCACCATCAAGCGGCATATCAGCATGATGGGGCATATTCACTATGTTGGAAGCGGATATAGTGGGCATTGGGAAGTGGTTGAATAGCAGACGGTTGTCTGGTTATTTAATTGATTTTTTCTTTTTTTTTTCGTACATACGTAATTCGTGCTATCGTGCTAACGATGGAATCCCCCTGGCCCCCTTTGCAAAGGGGGAAGGTGTTATAGGACGGATGGGACTTAGACCTCACCCCGGCCCTCTCCTTGAGGAGAGGGAGGTGGACTCATCCGGCGAAACCCTATTGACACCGTCTGATCTTCGATTTCAGAGGAAAAAATGATTGCATTCTGTCTGTTTTTGTGGTTGTTTTTGGTAAAAAATTGCACAAAACCGCCTCCAAAGCTATTTGGTGAATTTGTAACTTATTGATTATCAGGTTTTACCACCCTGTGGATTAATTCCAATTTTACTCCAGCAAATTAAAGCACAGCCAAATTTGCATCGGACTACTTTTGCTGGCGAAAGCTTAAGCTGAAAACTAACAACATTATTAACTTTAAAAATTCAAATGCAATGATCAAATTAAGACAAATGATTCTGATGCTCTGTTTCATCCTTTCAGGAACATTGTGCTACGCCCACGGCGAGATCAAATTAGAAAAGAAAGGAGACGGTACTCCAATTGAAGTTATTGAAAAGGCTTGTCATGGAGGAGAGGAAAAAGGGAGTTTTATTCTTCCCAGTGTAAATGATCATGTCCTTACTGTGGTATTCAGTAAGAATCTTGGGCAAGTTTCTGTTGAGGTTGCCACTTCTGCTGGAGCCACGGTTGAATGTACTTCCGTACTAACGCCAAATGGTTTGCAGGTCTACATCCCTAATGCAGGGAATTATATTGTCACCTTTACATTCTCCAATGGGGATGAGTATTATGGTGTATTTACGGTAACAGACTAAAAATCCTTAATCTTTAAAATGTGTAATTATGAAAAGAGTAATTATCTTAAGTTTATGTCTTTTGTTGACAATGGCTGTGCGCTCACAATCTTGGCGCACCAATGCAGATGCTTTTATTGTCAATCAACTGTTTGTCAACAATGTGGGCCATGTTGACATCTATGCTTTCCCTGAATTGTTATATGGCTCAGATTATGTATTCTCAATAGATGGAGATACCATACAAGTACCTTACCAGAATTGTGTCGGTTATTTCATCGACCTTATGCCTTTCGCTCATTGGGCCCATCCTTGCAAATACTGCTTTGTTGATGCGTCAAATCATTATACTATTATAGATGCAGAAATGCCACCTCAATGTAATAATTTGGTTCCAGTATCTTTGCTTCCACGTGTAAACCCAGCACCAATGACTTTTGCCGTAGATACAACAGCACCCAGAATTGTACAACATGACAATTCAAATCATTTGTGGGCGGTTTTGATATGTGGCGATGAATGTGAGAGTCACTTCAGAGATGATTGTTTGATACCAGAATACTGGTTCGATTTGTCAAGTGTCTATACAGTATTGACGAATAAGTTTGGGTATCAAGAGGCTTCAACTACTTATGGAGATCCATCAGATAGACGTATCATAGTTTCAGCTCCGACAGCGTTGAAAAACCGTTACACTTTCCAACAATATGATTTGAATGGAAACAATTCCTATAATAGTAACACAGGAGTAGCTGTAGGAGATTTTTTTGATTACAATGAGACTACTGAAACAAAGCATTCCAAAGCAACCATTGATAGCATTTTTAAATGCTTTGCTGGTGATGAACATTGTCTACAAGTATATCATGATCAAGGCTTGGTAGAACTAACAGAAGAAGACCAACTATTCATTTTTGTCACTGGTATAGGCAGACGAGATGACGGCCTCAATAAGAGTTATTTTACTGTTCATGATATGGGACAAGATAGAGAAAGGATTTATGATGATGAATTCGCAAGTTTGCTTAGAGGCATTAAATGTTCCCAAATGACCTTGGTGATGGCAAACAACTATTCTGGAGGTTTTGTGGATGAGTTTATGAATGACATTTCGCATCCAGATTGTCAATGCAAAAATAGAATTGCTCAATCCGCAGCCTCTGAGGATGGTTATGCATATGGTGAAGAACACAATGTTTATTACAATAATTCAGGAAATTATGCCAGTTGTGTTACTGAATTTGTCTATTATTGGGCATCTTCAGCTTTGGGATATTACCCTTACTTTAATACCTATGATGGTTCGGTAGGCCCGTGGAGTGTTCCTTCGGCTGGACGAAGAGTGGGAGATGGAAGTATGAATTGGAGCGATTATTTTGGAATCGTCTCCGAACAACAAAATCCTCATACAACATACGATGTTGATCCGGATTCAGACAGTGATGGAATTCTTTCACTGCGAGAGATGTTTGAATTTGCCAACAATTTGGATTCTTGGTCAGAAGAAGGTTATTATAATTCCGCCTATGATCCGGCTTATTATAGTTGGTATGTTCCCGAAGAACCTCAGCAACAATATGAAAGCACATTTACCAAAGAAGCAGCTACTTTGGTTGGCTATGAAGGCCAAATAGACAGCATTGCCAATTCGGGGTTTGCTGTACAGCCATATCGTTTGTGTGGCGACATATGGGTAAACTCTGATTCAGAACTCACTATGTGGGATGAAGTGCAGTCACCAGAAAACGTTAGAATTTATGTTAAACCTTCTGGAAAAATGGTTTTGGACGGGGCCAAACTCACTAATTTACCCGAGGAACAAAGGCCTATGTGGAAAGGAGTCCAAGTGTGGGGCAACAGCGACAAGCACCAACTTAAAGAGAACGGAAGATATTGGCAGGGTGTTTTGGAAATGAAAAACGGAGCCGTGATACAGAATGCCATAACAGGCGTTGATGTATGGAATCCTGTAGATGACAAATCGACAGGTGGTATCGTGAAAGTCGATGATGCCCGTTTCAACAATAATACTACAGCAATATCTTTCCATCCTTATGAAAACCAATTTGAGCATCCGTACCATCCAGGAACCATAGTGGTTAAGGACAATGTTTCGTATTTCAAGAATTGTGAGTTTACTATTGATGACGAATACATCGGTCCAAGTCAATTCGAAATGCATGTCAACTTACATGTTGTACGCGGTGTGAGTTTCAACGGATGCAATTTCAAGTATTCTGACAATGCGTATTCAAAACCTTGCACTATGGGCATTTATGCTTATGACGCAGGCTTTAAGCTAGGAGGAATTTGCACATCTGGTAACTACAGCTATCCATGTCAAGTGTTTGATAATTCCACTTTTGACGGTTTTTATAAAGCTGTAGTCTCTGTCAATGACGGTTCGGTTGGAATACGTCCAATGACTGTAAAGAATACAGATTTCACCAATAATAGTTATGGAGTGTTTGCTTTAAGGTCGGGCTATCCTCTCATCCTAAACTCCACTTTCAGCATTGGTCAAGATAGTACCCAATGTGCAATGGGCATTTATGCCGAACAAACACCCAATTTCACCATAGAGCAAGACACCTTCGGTATAGCTAAATCACATCCATACGAGAGTTACGGTATTGTTATCAAGAACTCAAAATCACAGAATCGGATTTACAAGAATTTGTTTAAGGGATTGTATTGTGCAAACTTATCCATGGGGCGAAACAATACATGGATGATGCCAAGGAATACAGACGATGCCAAGTCTGACATTCTTGGGTTGGAGTATTGTTGTAATGAAAATTATGAGAATCATTGTGACTTTTATGTGTTAGGCGGTAATAGTTATTACAAGTTAGGCATTCAAAACAATCAGGGTTCTGTTAATGTTCCAGCAAACAATACATTCAGTCAAGGAAGTAATTTCCACTTTATGAACCATGGCAATTATGGCATTAACTACTATTATGATCCCAACCTGATGAATGGTACGCCTAATATCTACAGCATTTGCGGCGTGACATTAAATACAACAACGGACACTATTGGTTGTCCTTCTCATTATACCTTCGGTGGAGTTAGTTATAACGATACTTTGACCCCAGTCCTTTCCGAAACTCAGAGACTACAGCGAGAGGCAGACTATTATGAAGCTTATACTGCCTACAGTGCCATCAAATCCATCTATGATGGTATGATAAATGGTGGTGATACTGGAGGAGAAATTTCCGACATTCGTTCGGCAACGCCTTCAGACATGTGGCAGCTTCGTTCCCAGTTGCTTGGCCATTCTCCACATCTCACCGATGAAGTGCTTTTCAGTATGCTTGGCCGCGATGATGTGTTTCCACAATCCGTATATTTTGAGATTCTTGCCTCAAACCCAGATGAATTGAAAAACGATACGCTATTCAATTATCTTCAAAACATGGACAATCCTTTACCTGAGTATATGATTGGTTTATTGCGCCAAATGGCCGACGGAGTTACAGCCAGAACCGCAATGGAATCGCAGCTGGCACACTATAGTCAAAGGTACCGTCAGGCTGCAAGCGATATTATCAGAAGCATCCTTTGCGATAGCTTCATTGACAAAACATCGTTGGTCGGATGGATTGGAAACATGAGGGACATGGAATCAGACCGAGAAATTGTTAGTATCTATTTGGAAGAAGGTAATTATACAGATGCATTTGCATTGGCCAATATGTTACCTACTTTGTACGGCCTGACTGGTGATGATCTTGTTGAACACAATTATTATTATAGCCTATTGGAACTATATCGCGATTTATACACCGATGGACGCACCCCCCTACAACTTAACAATACTGAGCGTGCAACAGTAGAACATATTGCCAACTACGGTACGGGTACTCCTCAGGCCATGGCAAAAACTATTATGATGGGAGCCTATGGTTACAATTATGATGAATGCCCAAGCGGCTTGGATCTTTATTATCCAGTCAAAGGATTGGAAGACAGAAGCTCTTCATTGTCAGATGAAGACTTAAGTCGCGCCATGGGCTTTGCTGTTAACGTGTCACCGAACCCTGCTAGTACATGGGTTGCCGTTGATTATACACTACCTGCTGGAGCGACCAAAGCGCAGATGAGAATCGTCAACGCTCTCGGCATGACTGTGGGCACATACGACCTTCAGAGCAAAGAAACACAGAAAGTGCTTGACTTGCGTGACCTGGCTTCTGGCGTTTATACTTATTCGGTGTTTTGTGGAAAGTATTCACAAAATGGGAAATTGGTTATTGTTAAATAAGTGGATTAGTTGATTTCTCTGCCGTTGAACATGTTTCAACGGCAGAGATAAACTAATATAAACATAATAATAAAATGAAAAAGGCAACTCTTATTTTAGTAATAATGGTCAGCTTCGCGATGCAAGCTTTGGCCTACGATTTCCAATCGGGGAATCTGCTGTATTCAATTATCTGGATGGACCCGCCACAAGTGAGTGTTGACGGACACATCGACGGGCAAACCGCCCAAGGCGAACTCGTCATTCCTGGAACCGTGACTTACGATGGAACGATTTATAGTGTAACCGAAATCAAGGATGGCGCATTTTATTACTATACTGGTCTTGAACACCTGACCATAGAAAACGGCGTTGAAATCATTGGCAGGTCCGCTTTTGAAAGATGCTCCAGCCTGACAGGTGACCTTGTCATTCCAAGTTCAGTAAACGAAATCCGACTCAATGCATTCTATCTTTGCTCGGGTCTTGAAAGTTTGACCATAGAAGAAGGCGTTGAATCCATCGGCAAGTCGGCCTTTAACGAATGCACAGGCCTAACTGGTGACCTTGTTATTCCTAATACAGTATATGAAATTGGAATAGATGCGTTTTATGATTGCCATGGATTTGACGGAGACTTCGTTCTCCCTGACAATCTTGCCATTATCAGCACACATGCCTTTTATAATTGCCATGGCTTTACGGGTAATCTCATTATACCAGAGTCGGTTGTCATGATAAATTGGGGTGCTTTTGAAGGTTGTAGCGGCTTCACTGGTGATTTGGTGATACCCAATTCAGTGGAAGATATTGGCCCTCTGGCTTTCTCCGGTTGCAGCGGTTTTGACGGAAAACTGACCATCGGCAATTCCGTCAGAGTAATCGAAGGGCATGCTTTCGAATTCTGTACCGGCTTTTATGGAGATTTGGTTATTCCTAATTCCGTTGAAGAAATCCAAATGGCCGCCTTTGAGAATTGCACGGGCTTTGACGGTTGCCTTAAACTCTCATCAAATCTCGCCACAATAGGACGATCTGTATTTAGAGGGTGCTGCGGTTTTATTGGAGACCTTGTCATTCCAAACAGCGTGACGACGATGGGATGGAGTGCTTTCATGGATTGCAGTGGTTTTTCTGGTCATTTGGAAATCCCAGACTCTTTAGAAGAGATTGAAGAAACTGCTTTCAGTGGCTGCAATTTCACAAGCCTTGTGATAGGGAGTTCTGTCAGCAAAATTCATAGCTGGGCGTTTAAGGATAATCCTTTGCAGTCGATGACGATTAAAGCGGAAACGCCACCGGTCTTCATCAATGCCGATCTTTTCCCTGCTTTTGAGAATGTCCCCAAAGACATTCCTGTCATCGTTCCCTGCGGCACCTTGGAGGCATATCGCAATGCTGAGGGCTGGAACGAGTTTACCGACATCATCGAGGACTGCGATGGCATAGACGAAACTGCCGAAACAATAAGTCTGTTTCCCAATCCTGCACAACAATTCGTGCATGTTGAAGGCATCGATGTCAAAGAGATACGATGTTACAATGCGCTTGGGCAGTTGGTGAAGACGGCGCGAAACACGAATGAAATCAACGTGGCAGACTTGGCCGAAGGGGTTTATTTGCTACGGATTACAGATGAGAAAGGGGGTAATCAAACGAAACGCATAACTGTAATAAACTAAACTTACGATGGTTGACAGAAAGAAATAAGAGATGGCTTATTTAAACATTATTATAGGTTTATGTGTAAACTAATAATTATGAACGAAATGTATTAACTATGAAAGGAAAAAACATATTTATGGATGACGCCTCAAATTAGAGGCAAAAACAGAAACGAGGTGCTTAAAGAGTGATTGCTTTTGTGGAAGATCGCGAAACTCTCGAAGCACCCAGAGCAGAACAAAACATTATCAACACATTAAAAACAGATTTAAAATGAGAAATATTTCTATAACCTTGGTCGCGGCAATGATTATTGTTGCAACAGTGACAGCCTTCTTGATTGGCTGTAAGAAAGAAAAAGAAACTAAAACGCCCGATAATGAACAGGTTGCTCAGAATGACCCGAAAAGTCAAGAGGCCATTGCGCGTATCGTTGACTTTAGGGATAAACTAGAAGCCTACAAAAAGAATCCCACAACCAGGACAATAGAAACGGTTAGTCTTGAGGAAGCTGTTTGGAACATTGAGAACCTCTTCAACGCCACCTATGCGATGCCTGAAGAGTTCTACTCAGAGACAGCCACTTTTGAATTCAGTCAATGGCTTCCCATTGACACGACAGGGCGAGTAAGCTTATCCAACTTGTTCAACGCCTACGATCAGATGGTGTCCTCTGCACGAGCAGCGTATGCCAATGATGGGTTTATCAACAAAGGATTTGTATTCATGATTGTTGATGTGGGAGAGCAGAATAATACCTCAGTTCGACTTGATTTCAAAGGAAAAACTGGTGAGAGAACGACGAATCCAAATTGGCATGTGCATGATTCCGCCATGTATGGTGGTCCATTTGATACAAATGACAATTGGCAATATGTCCAAGGAATGGGGAAATGTGACAGTACATGTCTTGAGTCGGGGGCAGACAAGGAAATAGAAAGATACTTAAAGGTTTTTCTTAGGTCTACGTTGACAATTCCAGAGTCAGGTGCTCGTGCCGTGTATGTGAACTCTGAGTTAATCACATTTGATGGAACGGATTATCCTGATGATGTGTTTTATCGCCAAAATGTAAATGCCACTTGCATTGATTTCAACAACATGAACCGCCTTTATCAAAGGGAAAAACGTCTCATCTTTGAAACGCTTCCTAATTGTTCGACAGGAAATGTCTATGGCTACACTCCAATTGTAATCGAAATTAATGGGAAGAATGTGAATAATGACTATATTACTCACGAGAACAGTCTCACGTATGCTCAAAGATTAATGGCAGACATAACCATTGTTGGTGAAACCCAAGATTTGTTGGACGATTAAAACTATGTGAGCCATGTGGAAACCTCTATTATTAGTGTTTTTTAGTGCTCTGTCGCCATTATTTGTTTTTGCCCAGCAATGGGAAACCATTTTGTCGGACACAGTGTCTATAAGTAGTGGCTTTATCAACGAAGACAACACCATGGAGCTTGTGGGTTATTCAGGTAATTATGGAGCCTATTTCAGGATGTTTGGCGACGGGAATTACGAAACGACCACTTTTCCCGCCCCTGAAGGGAAAAAATTGGTTTTGCAAACCCTAACCCCTTTGGACAATGGCGGTTATTTCGTTTCGGGAAGAATTGCGACAAACCCTTCGGATATCAATGAGGGCGAACTTAAGATCATGATTCTCGATGGCGACTTGAATGTGGTGAAAGAACAAACCCTACAAGTGGCAGAAGGTTTCTTGGGATTCACAGATGGTGCCGCCGTCATGGACGACGACGGTACCATCGTCCTGTTGAAAACGGCAAGGCGGGAAAAGCCCAATTTTCCATCAGGTTCATTCGAGTCAAGGGGCGTGCTGTTCCGCTTCACCCAATCAGGAGACAGCCTGAATTGTCGGTATCTGTTGGCCGACCCGCCCGACCCGATTTGCTACATACATCAAATCAAAAGCCAAAAACTCATGAACGACCCGTATAGCGACCAAATCATTGCAGTGTGTGCAGGCCAAGGCGGGTTACAGTCCCTGCTCTATTTCGATTACGACTTTAATCTGGCGAATGACTATTTTATCAACGACATATCCCTTCCGGAGCTAAGCTCAGGCAAGTATGTGACCGAACCTCATGTGGGATATTGGTATAATGCCAATGAAATGCTTCTGGCGGCCACACAAAAGGATCCGGACCACTATGTCAATCATCCTCATTTGCTTGTCGGGAAAATGAACCGAGAGGGAGAAATCATCGAAAAAACCGAAATCAACAAGCCCGACACTTTGTTTTACGCCTATGGAGGAATGGCTTACTCCAACGACAGCACCGTCTATGTATCAACGAGATGCCATACGGTAAGCTGGCTTGACCCGTTCTATCCATGTTTATATCTTGTGAGCACAGAGTTGGAAGTCCTTGGGAAGGTTGAACTTTGGGACGAACTGGATTACTATCCTCAAGCCGTATTTCCTACTAGCGACGGAGGTTGTGTGTTTTTTATCATTGGCGACCAATTATGGATTGAACCTGTACAAAAAATCATCCGTTTCTCGCGTGAGGATTTCAACCCCATTCCTTGCAGTGTGAAGGAAGTTCCGCAAGAAGCAATAAAGGCTTTGGCTTATCCTAATCCTGCCAAGGATGCGTTGAACATCGACATTTCAGGCTTGCCTGAAAACGAAAAGCACCGCATTCAGATTACCGATGCCTTGGGGCACATTTGCATGGACCGCATCATCCGTGGCGAGGGCAATGTGCTTACGGTGGGCGTTGCCAACCTCTCCGTTGGTGTGTACACTTATCAAATCTATGACAACAAGAAAACGCTTTCCTCGGGAAAGTTTGTGAAAAAGTAATTGAATAAAACAGAAAAAGCTATTATTATGAGAATTTCTATCAAAACAAAAGCAGCAACATTGTTCCTTGGTATCATACTGGCCTTGGGATTGAATCTACAAGCGCAAAGCAGTGAGGAACAAAATGGCATCCATGTTCATGAAGGATCTTCTTCGTCTGAATTAGTATCATCCAACATTGGAGACACATGCTTCGCAACAGGCTACAGTTCGTTTGCGGGAGGATATCGCTCTTATGCACAAGGATCGTGTTCGTTTGCCTTCGGTAACAGGAGCCAAGCCTTACAACCCAATGCCTATGTCATGGGCAATATGGCAAGCGCGAACGGGGCCAATAGCCTTTCATTGGGTTTTTACACGCAGGCCAACCAAAACGGTTCTATCGTCATTGGTTCGGGCAACAGCAGCAATGCGCCATTGACAAGCACTGTTCCCGGCATTATGTTGGGTGCAGGCAGTAGCGTTCCAACGCTATTTATTACAAGAGCCAATGGCTCCTTAAACACGGGAAAGGTTGGTATTGGTAATATCACTTCGCCACAAGCCAAGTTGCACATCGTGGCCGATGAATATGAAGACGCAAGCCTTTTCTTGCAACCCACGGGCAAGAATGGCGAAGTCTCGGTCATTAATATGACAGACAACAATCATCAAATCTTGGTAAAGGAAGATGGCAGCATGCACATGGCTGTTTTCAATAATGCCTTGGGGCTGATGGGGTCGAATGTCAATCTTACGGGGAACGAACTGTCTTTGGGCTATAATGGGAACCGGAAATTCTATGCCACCACCCAAGGTACCCCTGTCATCTACTCGAATGCTTACCGCACGGCGGATGGTTGCTTCAGATATACGCAAGGTTCGTCATACGCCATAGAGTTCAACAACAATGGCCTACTGTTTCGGACTGCTGTAAACCAAGATCCTCGTGGTGTAGAGATCACCAACTGGCGAGATGCTTTGTCGATGAAGACAAATGGAGCCATCACTTTGAATGGCAAGGTAGGCATCAATACGGAAAACACCACCAATGGATTTGCACTGGCGGTGGACGGCGGAATCATTTCGACGGAAGTCTATGTTATGAGAGTGGAGAATTGGCCCGACTATGTTTTCAATAAAGACTACGAACTAATGTCGCTTTCAGATTTAAAGTTATTTATTGAGACCCATCATCATTTGCCTAACCTCCCTTCTGAAGAAGAAATTCAGGAGAACGGTTATGAAATTAGCGAGATGCAATCCCTGTTGCTTCAGAAGATAGAAGAGCTAACACTTCATATTCTCAAACAGGAGGAGCGTATCTCACAACTAGAAAATGAATTGAACAAAAAACCTTGAAAAACTTAATATCATGAGTAATAAATTATTTTATCCACGAAAAACTATGGGGTTATTAGTATGCTTTTTTCTCAGCATACTGATTTCTGGTGGATTAATGGCGCAGAACTTTAGTTATTATAATCAGATAAAGCAGATTAATGAATATGGAGCGGCACCAACGAAAGCTTCAATGGCCTATTCTTTAGATTCCCCTGTTAACAAATTAACAGGTGCGGCCTGCTTTGACATTCCCATATACACCATAAAAGCAGGGTTCTATACTCTTCCTATCTCCTTGCATTATGAAACCTCTGGATTCAAGGTAGCAACAATTGCTTCAAATGTTGGTATGGGCTGGGATTTGAATGCTGGGGGGTGTATTACTAGAATCATAAAAGGCTTCCCCGATTCTTATGGTGATGTTGGATATTGTTCCCAAGGAGATAGTGCTGATAGCATACATGATTATGTTTTCGGATTGACACAGATAGAAAATTTTGATACCGTCCTATATAATGCATGGGATACATCCCTGTTTGCAACTTTATTACAAATCACTGATGGTTTGATCGATGCCGAGCCTGATATTTATTCTTTCAATTTTGCTGGATATTCGGGCAGTTTTATCTATGACATGGATAATAATATCCACTTAATTCCTGAACAGAATTTCAATATTGAGAGAAACGGCTCTGGATTTGTCATTACTGTTGACAATGGTGATAAATACTATTTTGGGGAAGGAGATTCTAAAGAAATAATCCTTCGTACATATAATAGCCCTTTGTTTTGGAAAGTAAATAGTTTCGAGGAAAACACCAACAATTTCTTTAGTTATAGGTATTTATATAATGAAAATTTTATGGATTGGGACATGAATTATCCAATTACTTGGTATTTAACCAAAATAGAATTGGCAGATTCGAATCAACAAATCCAATTTGAATATGAAGTGGATTCTGTCTTAACTTATCTTGGGACAGATGAATCATATATGTTGGGTTTGTCGTCAAGAGTTTTTGCAATCCCTGATCTTATTGAAGGCAATAATTGGGTGGTACATAGGATTAATCGATACAAGTACTCTTGTATACCAAGATTGAGAAGAATTGTTTGGGAAAATGGAAAAATTGATTTTTTACCATCTCCTGATACCAGAGAAGACTTGGATGCCGTTGTCAATCACACACATCAAATAGGAGGATATAGCATTAATAGAATTGTCGTATCATCAACAGAAGATGGTGGCGGAAATGCTGAAAACTTCAGTATAATTTTACATTTAGGCTATTTTAAAGACATGCATACCCAATACGCGAATCCTTACAATGGGATTCCAATATATTATCGATCCTATTATAAAAGACTTAGGTTGGATAGCATCAGTTTTCTTGATGTGAATGAACAAAAAACATACGATTACAAGTTTAAATATAATATGCTTAATAATAATCATTGTAATTCACGTAATACTAGCCAGGTTGACTATTGGGGCTATTTCAAACCAAGGTCTCTAAATTATTATGATGATAATAATGTTGAGCGTTTTGTAATCAAGCCAACCTTATATTATTATGAAAATGGCAAAGAAAACCCTTTATATAATTCAGTTTATTCGGTTTGGGAACGATCTGGAGAAAACTATACTTATTGTTTTGAAGGGAACAGTGATATGATTCCTGACCTGATTGGTTCAAAGGAGTTTACCCTTAATGAAGTTGAGTTACCGACTGGTGGAATTGCTCAATTTGAATATGAACTGAATGATTTTTTCTTTGATAACCAAAACATAAGCGGTCCAGGTGTGAGAGTAAAAGCTGTACATTATGGTAGCTATGTTAATATGACAGGATTTAGGGAGGAGTATCGTACTGAATACTCATACGATGAAGAAAACCATAGTTCTGGAAGAATTGCAAATATACCCACTATTGGTGTTCGTAATTTTGTACCAGACTATTATGGTTGGTTAAGTGGCATATATAATGGTTTAAGGGAGGACTGTAAAACAGCGCGCCAATTCTCAACAATAACCGACATGGGTACAACATGTGCATCGTTGGTACAATATGGAAAAGTTACAGAAAGATTTTTGAACAACAACGAGAGTATGGGAAAAACAGTATATCACCACCAGTTGAATTTAACGGCTGCTGATTCTGTGTTAATGGTTGGAGACGACGTCTTTATCAAGAAAACAAAATGCAGATGGTCTTATTTGTATGAATACCCAGACATTCATGGTATAGGAAACAATCATCACCATAATGATTATTATCAAGCAGAATATGTTGACAACACGCCTGTTTTTACGCTCCCAATCTATTCTTGGTATAACGGTTTTCTCACAAAAAAAGAACAATTTGATAAAAACGATAAACTTATTGAATCAACCGAATATAAATACTCGTTAAAGCCCAGTGACGATTCTGTGTTTTACATACAATCTAAATATCTTTGTAAATACTCAACCGTTTGGCAAATCCCAGAATTTACTTCAGGACAATTCAATTACAATTACGAATATCCAATATATTTGTATGATATTCTCTGGGGTGTCAATTATTACAAGACAGGGGTAAGGCAGTTGGACACCATTATTCACAAATACTATAGTGAAGAAAATGACAATTTGGCTAATGTCGCAACACGGACTTTCAATTACACGGTAAACAACTATGTGAGTGAAGAAAGAACCGAAAATTCGGATGGAAGTGTCATTAAACAAACATACAACTATCCTCTTGAATACGCCACGTGTTATCCGAATTCTGTTTATGCTGACATGTTGGATAGGAATATGCTAAACAGCGTTGTGGAACGATATACTTCTGTTGATAATAAAGTTACCCAAGGTGCTTGTTGCAGATTTGAAACCACTGGTAGTAATAACGAGTTCATCAAACCAGAAAAGCTGTTCAAATTGCGCACAAACAATCCTCTTACAAACTTTCAGCCTTTGGGCCAAGACAGTCATTACGAATTGACCGATGAAATGAAATACGATCCTTCGAGTGGCAATTTGGTTGAAATCTGGGATGAAAGCGATTGCAGAACTACTTATGTATGGGGATTCCATAATAGTCTGCTTTTAGCCAAAATACAAAATGCGACAGATAGTGAGGTAAGAAACGCTTTGACTTGTACTATGGAGGCACTTCAAGAAAAAACAGACACGAATGAGTTGATAGGAATTTTCCAGAATCTGAGAACCTCCCTTCCATCGGCCAGAGTGACTTCCTATGCTTATGACTTGTTCCAAAACCTTGTTTCCATTACCGACCCTTCAGGGAAAACAAACCGATTCGAGTACGACGATGCGCTTCGGCTTAAACTCACTCGAGATGTTGAAAACAACATTCTACAAAAATACGAATACCATTATCACCAATAAATCAAATAAAAATGAAAAGAATAATTATATTTGTGTTGGCTATACTTTTAACGGCTGTAGCCAATGCGCAGTATGAACCTCAATGGCAGTTGGGATTCCCAGAATATGAGAATCTCAACATAAAGACCTCGACGACATTTGAAAATGGTTATGCCATGCTTGGGAGCTTTACCGATACTATTACGGTCGAAGGAATAACATTATGCTCTCGTGGAGGAACTGATGTTCTGCTGATGCACTTGGACACACTTGGTGTGGTTAGGAGAATTATCTCATTTGGAAATGAGAATGATGATATACCTTCCACTATGTTTAACCGAAACGACACCTTGTATATTTGCGGTCAAACCGCCACAGATAGCTTGAACGAATTGTTCATTTATTCATTTGATGTGTTGTTTCGTCAATTATCAGACTTAGTTCTTCCTTTCGATGGGAAAATCCAAACAGACATACTAAGAGTAGGGTTAGACAAATTGCTGATAGGTGGTTCAATGAAGGGTGCCATTATGATAGGTTCGCAGTTTGTCGTTAACAATAACAATGAACACGCTTTCTTTATTGAACTTTCTCCTGAACGAGAGCTGATGTCGTCATGGCTAACCTCAGGCAATGGCTTGCATAGGTTACATTCCCTTGTTGCTGAAGATAATTCGGATTATGTCCTAATGTTGAATGTCGGAAAAGGAACGCTTGAAATGCCCAATTCATCGTTGCTGTCATTTAATGGCAATGGGGTGGTAGCGGTAAGGTATGATTCAGTATGGAACATGAAAAGCCGTTGTGTTTTCGATTGTACAGGGTTTGTTGAAGCCACTGATATGATAGGTAATGAGACGGGCTATGTAATGGGTCTGAATTACAATGGAACATTAACCTTTGATGAGTGGACTTTTTCCTCGCAAGGTTCTTTTTCATCTTTGCTTATCCAATTTGATATGGAAGGAAATCCCATCTGGATTAGTGAAATCGGGAGTGATGATTATTGCCGCTTACTTGATATTGAGTCGGACGGAGAGACAATAATCTGTACGGGTTATCATTATGGACAACTCGAAGTTGAAAGCGAAATATTGAGTGAAACCATCGAGAGAAACACATTCTTACTTGCTTTTGATAACGAAGGTCGTCTGTCATGGCATATTGATGTCGAAGGTGTTGGCGCAGATATGGGACAAAACATTGTTTGTGAGCATAATTCCGTCATGCTTAATGGCATTTGCCAGACAACCGCCTCAAAAAGCACATCCGGAATTGTCCCTACGAACAATAGAAACAGCACTTTTGCCCATAAATATGCCTTAAAACCAAAAGACGATGAAGACATGTATGATGATCTTATGACTTTGGAAAACAACACCTCTAGTTTTGTTACAAATCTAAAAAACGACAACACTTCAGATGGTGATTTTGTTATCGAGGTTTATCCTAATCCGGTGAAGAGTGTCTTGCATTGGAACACGAATCGAGCTAATCGTTGGGTGCTGGAGTTGTATGATGTCAAAGGAGTATTGTTGGCACAAAAGTGCTATGACGGGTTATCAGATGGATATTTTGACCTGTCATCCTGTATGGCGGGTATTTACATAATAAAGTTATCGTCCGCTGAGGGAAGCGGTCAATGTGTAATCATTAAAGACTGAGCATATGAAAAACATTCACGACACTATAGCAATCATCGCATGCGTACTGCTTTTTGCGGCATCGTCCATCGGGTTGGCGCAGACGGGGAACGACTACGTCAGCACCTCGGAACTCTACGAGGGCCGAGCCGACATCGTGGCCGGCGTGCGCGTCGCGCTGGAGACGGGCTTCCACGCCACGGACGGCAGCATGGTACATGCCTTCATAGGCACGGACGACGTGCCCCCCTCGAACGGGTATACCCCATTGGGCGGCGACCTGGTGACGGTCGGGGACAACCCATCGTCAAACAGGAACTACATCAAGACCACCTTCCTGAGAGGGGCGACCACGGCGGAGAGCCAGATAGAACAGACCGCTAGGACGGTTGAGGTGGAATACCTGAACGCATTCGGCAACCCCGAGATGACGGTTCTGGTGAAAGGCTCTCCCGACCAGAAAGACCTCGTGTCCAACATCTTGAAGTACGGCATCGGAGGACGAGTCGATTCGCAATATCTGCCTTGCGAGGTGGAGGACGACGACGGGAGATACCAAAATGACATACGTGATCTGGTGGACATTTTCTATGGTAATGGGCTATTGGAGGGCAAGGACGCGGACAGCCGCCCGTTCAGGCAATACCTCTACGACAACTCGCCCCTGGGCCGCGATGCCGGATACATCGGCGAGGGAAGCCCTTGGGCGAGCCATCCCACGCACATCGGATACAAGTGCAACGCTTCCGCCGTCTCCCATTGGAAGTCCGATGCCACGGGAGCCTGCTCCGCCGTTTCCTATCCGGCAGGCTCGTTGCGCTATGAGGAGCGTGCCGACGAGGACGGCCGCCTGCATAGGGTCTATACCGACAACCTTGGACGCAAAGTGAGGGAAGAGGCCGTGGGCGACAACGGGGGTGTGCTCCGTACCGCATACGTCTACGACGACCTTGGCCGCCTGCGCTGCGTGGTGCCGCCCAAGGCCGCCTCGCCCGACGACACGGGGCTTTGCTACCACTACACATACGACGCGAAAGGGCGCATCATAGAGAAGACCGTCCCCGACCACGGGACGGAACGCTGCGTCTACGACAGGCGCAACCGCATGGTGATGTCGCAGGACGGCAACCTGCTCGCCAACGGCGAATGGGCATTCTCGCTTTACGATGTGTACGGGAGAACGGTTGCCGGTGGCTATCTCGTCTCGACCTTGGACAGGGCACAGCTGCAGGCTCTCTTCGACGCGCAAAACACCGTGGATGAGCAATGGACGGGCAACGGGAGCCTGTACGGCTACTCGGGCGCAAGCTTCCCCGCAACGTTGAACGTCGCGGCCGATGACATTCAGAACGCCAACTGGTACGACCAGTACGGCTTCCTGGGGCTGTTCCAGCAAGACTATTCCTGCCCGGACTATCCTTCGGGCGAGGCCATCGCCTACGACACGCGGACGAAATGCCTCCCGACGGGCAGCCTGGACAAGGCCAACCTTCCCACCGGAGACACGGAGATGCTGCACGTGAGCTATTACGACGCGAAAGGCCGACCGCTCTGCTCCGTGAACGACAACCACCTGGGTGGCCGCACCGACCGCTTCTTCAGGTACAACTTCAACGGTGAGGTCACGGAAGAGAGTGCCGCGCACACGGTGGGCGGGCAGGATGCCATCGTCACCCGCAGCCGATACACATACGACCATACGGGACGCAGGCTACAGGAGTTATATAAAGTGAACGATGCCCCCGAGTTCGTCGCCCGCGCTTACGAATACAACGCCGTGGGCGACCTGCTCAACACCTACCTTTACAGTCCGGATGGCGGCAGCACCTTCGCCCAGAAGCTGAAGCACCGCTACAACATCAGGGGTTGGCTGAAGGGCTTGAACGACTTCGAAGACCCGGGCTTCGACCTTTTCGCCCTGAGGCTGGCCTACGAGACCCCGAATGCCGACCTGGCGGTGCCGGCGCGTTATAACGGCAACGTCTCGCAGATGTGCTCCAACGGACGCTATGCCACACCGTTCGGCTTCGGCTTCAGCTATGACGGTTATGACAGGCTGGTCGGAAGCCAATATGCCGAAGGTGTCGGCCTCCAGCAAAACGGGGATGCGTACACCGAGGACTACGGCTACGACGCCAACGGCAACCTGCAGTTCCTGTGGCGCGTCAGCGACGGCGACTACATCGACGAGCTGTACTACGACTACTACCAGGGCACCAACCGCATTGCCAACATCGAGGACGAGGCCACGACGGCAGGGGGCTACAACGCACACCTACATCCGTACAACTACGACTACAACGGCAACCCGACCTACGACCCCTCGCGCCATGCCACGATAGCCTACAGCCGCCTGAACAAGCCACTCACGGTGAGGTTCTCGCCGAACGACAGGATACGCTACTCCTACACCTCGACGGGCACCAAGCTGCGCAAGGAGGTGGAGGCCTCGGCCACGCCGCAGAACCTGACGACGGACTATTGCGGTGAGTTCATGTACGAGGACAACGAATTAGTTTGTATCTTTGCCCCGTTTGGAAGGATGCGACCCATGAAGACCGAGCAGGGGACACAATGGAAGACCTACTATAGCCTTACAGACCATCTGGGTAATGTAAGGGCCGAGTTCGCCGCCCACGACAGCGGCCAGCCCGAGCTGGTGCAGCAGGCGGACTACTACCCCTTCGGCTTCACGCTGCGCCGCGACGACTACGGCAGCCAGCTCCCCAACCGCCGTCTCTACGGCGGGAAGGAGCTCCAGGACGAGACGCTCGCCGGCAACACCCTCGACTGGTACGACTTCGAGGCACGAATGTACGACCCGTTGATTGGGAGGTTCTTGACGACAGATCCATTGGCTGAAAAGTATTATGGAATTACGCCTTATGGATATTGTGGGAATAATCCGATGAAATATATAGACCCTTCAGGAAAAGATCTTGAAATCTCAATTGATAAAGAGAATAAAACCATTTTAGTAAGGGCAAACTTTTATTATAATTCATCACAATTAGAGCAAGGTTATGATTTTAATACCATCAAAATGGGGTTTCAAAATGCAATGAATACATGGAGCGAAAATATCAAAACAGCGTTTGATAATATGCAATTTGAAGGATTTTCTGTGAATGTACAGTTTGAATGGAAAGAAGTTGATATTAAAGATGCGACAGGTGTAGAGGCCATTAATATAATAAAAGCGGCAGCTGAAGCAGACCCAATCGGTAATTCAATAGTGCATGTTGAAGAAACCAATCCTCGATCTGAAGTAAAAGGGTCTAAACATCTTAAAGCAAATATGTGGCAAGCGGCCGCCGATTCTTATCTGTATTTTGAAACAGATGGTAATACAGCAATGCATGAATTAGGTCATTTTTTTGGCTTAAGAGACAGATATGACCCCACTAATCCCGAACATGCCTCATACATTGAAGGAGATTTGATGACTAAGAATCCTCCACGAGAAAATGCAGTAAAGCCTTTTATGCGCATTATAGATTATAATAATTTGACGCCAGAAACAAGTAAAACTATTAGTATTAATAAAAATAATAGAGAACCCAAATGATTACACTAAAAATTATATTGCTCGCATTGTTCTTCCATCAAAATCCTGATTTTCCAACTGATTACAAGTTAGGAACAAACTATATCATTCAAGAGGTGGTATATGGTTATCCAGACTTTTATCCTCCATTTGCCTGTTTCTATAGGTTGAAAACAGATTATGATTTGTATTACATTGCAGATGAGGATTTTCTAATAAATGCGATTGCTGCTGATTCGATCAATTTAGATTCCCTAACTTATTTAATTCCACATTATAGTAATTGGGAAATATTTGATTCTGTGCAAGATAAGTATGTACACCGAATTTGTTTTTCGCAACATTTGGATAATCTTATGACCATGGATAATACCGAAGTGTATAAAATAGGAAGCAAGTATTATGCGATAAAAAAGATACGGTACGCATATTTGGACGACATAGAGGTTTATAGAAGCTTATATAACATCGTACGTGATGGTACGGATGATATTCAAATTGAGGAAGAGGAAGAAGAATATTATAGAACAACATATAAAACAATAAAAGAGTATCTTCCAAACAGTAAGTATCAGTACTATTTATTTCTTCTGGATATTTGTGAAACCGATAAGGCTATCAAAGAGCATTTATGGAAAAGGAAATACGAATTGAATGATTTTTGGACACCTACCACACCGTAATCTTGAAGATGGTGAAAGTTTTGGTGATAGTTGTATGTTTTTTATGGGGGATAGTGCTATGCAACCAGAAAGAACATCTAAGGGATTTGCAAACCAGTTGGAATGAAGGCCCACTAGTGTATTTGCCGTGATTGAGACTAATGCCAACGGCAAACACTATCTGCATTACACCCTGAAAGACCACCAAGGCAACCTGACGGCCACCATAAGCGGCAAAGCCGTGGAGCGTCCGTGGCATGACAACAACAATTCCTAAATAGGAGAATCCAGAATTGAAAAAAATCACGAAAACTATCATCCTTGCAGCGGCAGTGTCGGCCTTAGCCGCCCTGCTGCTGGCGGGATGCCATGAGGGCAACCGCAAAGGACATTCCAATGAAACCCCAATAGCTGCTTCCCACGACACATCAACGCTCGATGCGGGTTTTTGTGAACAAACCCCAAAATATGAAGCTTTCCATCCGGACAGTTTGATAGGTTCCTGGCAGTGGCTTCATTCCTATGGCTACCTCGGTAACCTTAACCTGTCTTGCAAGGTGACATGGTGCATGGTGCTCCGTTTTGAGCGTGGAAATAAACTCAGTGTGGATTTCAATGGAAAGACCATAGTTGACAGAGCGAGGTACACGCTGAAGCAAGCGGAAGAGAATCCTTACGGCGAATACCTGATAGCCATTCCCGAAGAGGCCCGCAAGGCGGTCTTCGAGAAGGTGGGCGACCTGCCCGAGGCCATACTGAACGGCTATGCCAGCTTCAACATCGTCAATAACGAGTATAAGATGAAATGCCTTGTCATTACGGATACGGTAGACATGGGCTGGAAGAACCTCCATCGAAGCTCGACGTTCCGCAGAGTGGACGAGGCGCATCCGGCGAGGCCGTTGCGACGGCGGAGTGAATGAAAACATCATGGAGACGGTAGTTTTTGGCCAAGTGGGTGAACGGATTTTGGCCGAACGGGTGAATAAATTTTGGCCAAATGGGTGAACGAAGATAGAATTTTCGTATTTTTGCGGTGCAATTCAAGCAAAAAGTATGGATAAGACCTATAAGAAAAGAATAGCTGACAGGCTGTTGGAGCGTAAGTTGGCAGGTAAAGGGGCTGTGCTTATTGAGGGTGCGAAGTGGTGCGGAAAGACTACAACGGCTGAGCAGATTGCCAAGAGTGTGAAGTACATGACGGAAACAGGTATGGCTGACCAGAACATCAAAATGGCGATGCTAAATCCGAAGTTGCTGCTGAGAGGTGAGTTTCCGCGGCTGATCGACGAATGGCAGATCGCCCCTCAACTATGGGACAGCATTCGTTTTGAATCAGACCACGGCCCATTAGGTCAGTTTATTTTGACAGGCTCGGCCGTTCCAGCCGATATGAGCAAAGTGGTTCATTCGGGAACGGGACGCATTGGGTGGCTGAGGATGCGCCCCATGAGCCTATGGGAGTCGCAGGAATCGACTGGAGAGGTGTCGCTGGCCGAATTGTTTGAAACACCCGAACAGATTGGTGCAATCAATAATATTGACATTGAACAACTGGCTTTCCTGACCTGCCGTGGTGGATGGCCGTTGGCGGTAGATATGGAAAACGAGATAGCCTTAGACCAGGCGTTTGACTATGTGGAGGCTGTTGAGAAACGCGATATCTCGAAGGTGGACGGCGTGGAGCGCGACCCCGTAAGGGTTCACCGTCTGTTGCGCTCGCTGGCGCGTAACCAAGGCAGCCAGGCATCGTGCGGCACCATCAGGGCAGACTTGATAGCGAATGAGTCGGATGCTTTGTCGGAAGACACCATCGCATCGTATATTAAGGCTCTGAAAGAGATTTTTGTGGTAGAGGACAGCGAGGCATGGAATCCGAACCTGCGGAGCAAAACGGCGATACGGACGAGCGACACGCGGTATTATACCGACCCATCGATTGCCACCGCTGCATTAGGCTTAGGTCCGCACGACTTGGTGAACGACTTGAACACTTTCGGATTGATGTTTGAGACGCTGGCTGTGCGTGACCTTCGTGCCTACGCAGAGGCTCTTAATGGCAAAGTGTACCACTTCAGGGACAAGAACGGGCTGGAATGTGACTCTGTGGTGCATTTGAGGGATGGGCGTTATGGTCTGGTTGAGATAAAGCTTGGCGGCGACGACCTCATCAATGAAGGTGCAGCATCATTGACGGATCTTGCAGGTAAGATTGACATGGATAAAATGAAGGAGCCGTCGTTTATGATGGTGTTGGTGGGCGTGGGAATGTATGCCTATCGCCGTGAAGACGGTGTGTTTGTCGTTCCTATAGGATGTTTGAAAGATTGAAGGGAGGCAGCACCCTTAACAAATATTTCTGTATATTTTTGAATTGTTACTTATACTTTTAACCATGGCAAAAAAGAAAAAAATCGAGAATAAACTGAGCACTTTTACGAGTGTTATCTTGGGCATTTTTGCCGACCAGCCTTTCCGCCCAAAGAACTACAAGCAGGTCTGCAAAATCATGGGTATCAAAGACCAAGCCGGAAAGGATGTTGTGTACAATCTTCTTATCGACCTGAAAGACAAAGGATTGCTCAAAGAGGAACGCCCTTATAGTTACGTGATGAGCAACGCGGGCATGGCACAGTTCGGTCCCAAGACGAAATATGTTGAGGGTACCGTAGAGATGAAGTCGACAGGCAAAGCCTATGTGGTGCGCGACGACGGTGAAGGCGAAGATATCTTCATCGCCGCTGCCGACACCGGCAAGGCGTTGCACGGCGACCGCGTGCGCGTGGCCATGTTCCCCAAACGTAACAACAGCAAACCCGAAGGCGAGATTGTGGAGGTGCTCGAACGCCGCCACACCGAGTTCGTCGGTGTCCTCACCATCTCGCACGGCTATGTCTTCGTCCGCCCCGACGTGGAATGGATGCCTGTCGACATCTTCATCCCGCGTGGCGACCTACGCGGCGCCAAAGACGGCATGAAGGTCATCGTCCACCTGGTGGACTGGCCCGATGGCTCTGGCAACCCCTTCGGCGAGATTGTCCGTGTGCTCGGCAAGCCCGGCGAGAACGACGTGGAGATGGAGTCTATCCTCGCTGCTCATGAGTATCCTATCGAGTTTCCTGAAGACGTGGAGCGTGAAGCTGCACAGATTCCAGTCAAGATCAGCGCAGCCGAGATCAAGAAACGCCGCGACTTCCGTAAGACCTTCACCATCACCATCGACCCGGCCGACGCCAAGGACTTCGACGATGCCATCAGCCTGCAGAAGATGAGCAACGGCCATTGGGAGGTAGGCGTCCACATCGCCGACGTGTCGCACTACGTGCGGAAAGGCTCTGCCATTGACAAGGAAGCCCTCGACCGCGGCACCTCGGTCTACCTCGTCGACCGCACCATCCCTATGTTGCCCGAGAAGCTCTGCAACAACGTCTGCTCACTCCGTCCCGACGAAGAGAAACTGACGTTCTCCGTCGTCTTCGAGATGGACGACGACGCCAAGATTTACGACAAATGGATCGGCAAGACCATCATCAAGTCGTGCCGTCGCTATACCTATGAGGAGGTGCAGACCATGATCGAAGGTGGCCCTGGCGACTACAAGGACGAAATCCTGAGATTCAACAGTTTGGCGACCAAGCTGCGCGAGAAACGCATGGAAGCAGGCAGCATCAACTTCCACTCGGAAGAGGTGCGTTTCATCCTCGACGAGAACAAGAAACCCATCGACACCTATGTGCGTGTGCAGAACGAGTCGCACGAACTGATCGAAGACTTCATGCTGCTGGCCAACCGCACCGTGGCCGAGACCTTCGGCAAGCCGGAGAGCCGATGGCACAACGACACCTTCGTGTATCGTGTCCACGACGAGCCTAACCCCGAGAAACTCAACAAGTTCATGCTGCTCATCTCTCGTTTGGGCTATTCGATGAACATCAGCAACCGCAGCACCTTGGTCAACTCGTATAACAAACTCTTCGAGGACGTGGAAGGCAAGGGCGAGAAGAACCTCATCCAGACCGTTGCCCTGCGCACCATGGCCAAGGCCGTCTATAGTACCGACAACATTGGACACTATGGACTGGCCTTCGACTACTACACCCACTTCACCTCGCCCATCCGCCGCTATCCCGACCTGATGGTGCACCGATTAATAGAAAGGTATCTCATCGAAGGGCAGGGATCGGTCAACAAGAAGGAATACGAAGAGATGTGCGTCCACGCCAGTGAGATGGAGAAACAGGCCGAAGAGATGGAACGCCAGAGCATCAAATACAAGCAGGCTGAATATCTGCAAGATAAGATCGGGCAGGTGTTTGAAGGTTTGGTCTCTGGCGTCAGCAAATGGGGGCTTTTCGTGGAGCTGAAAGGCAACAAATGCGAGGGTTTGGTGCGCTATGAGGACCTCCCGGGCGACTATTATTACCTCGACGACGATAACTTCCGCGTCATCGGACAGGACACTGGGCGCATCATCCAACTGGGCGACGAAGTGCGTATCCGCGTGAAGGCCGTCGACCTCTTCAAGCATAAGATGGACTTCGAGATGTTGGCCGACACACCCATGAAAATGAAGAAGTCGAAACAGAAAAGACATCTGTATTAATAAAAATGTGTACTTTTGCACCTGAAATAAAACATAAACACAATGAAAAGAAGCATTAGATCAATGATGATGGCCGTGGTGGCCATGTTTGCCATTTGTCTTTCCAGTTGTAGCCCCAAAGAGAGCATCCAAGTCTCACAACAAGAGATCTGGTTCCCGATCGAGGCTTGTACCGATACCCTTGTTATTAATGCCAACTGCAATTGGTACATCGAAAAGAACGACAATGCCGACTGGTATACCATTTCGCCTATGGAAGGCGCTAAGGAAGTAGACGGCAAGATCACCGTTTCGGTTCAGGAGTATGAGGGCGACCAGTTCAGGGATGCTTGGTTCACCATCATCTCTAAGCACGGTCACATTCGCAGGTCGATATATGTCTCCCAAAACACCCTTCACATGGGTAGCATCACCAATAAGATTTTTGGTGTGATCAAAGACGAACAATGGGCAGTGGACTTTGAAGGCCAAATCGTCGAAGACTCCTATAACTTTTTTGAAGGCAACCCTTATGACACATCGGGCGGTTATCAGATGTATTTCCTCGACGATAGCGTTGGTATCCAGAGAGACCATCACAAAGACGGCCACGCTGTTTATTACCCCTTCAAATACTATTACAACCCCTTCGATCGTAGCCTGTTTTTGAAATTTGAAACGGTTGACGATTACGTTGAGAACTACACCGTTGAGGTGATGACAGCCACCGACTCCCTGTTCCGTTTTGTCCACGAGTTCAAACCCAAACAATGGGAGCGTTGCGATATGAGAAAGATCGGTATCATTGATCCTGACGCGAAGCTTGAATTCACGCGTTACCTGTCGAAACGCTCAGGCCGCGGTCCTATCTTTGACCTTAGCAAATAAGGATGAGCAAGAAATTGCTCCGTCACCTTGCCCTGTTTGGCGTGGGCGTCTATCTGTTGGCGCTCATCGTCATCAGCGTGGCGTTTCGTGACCATGCCCTGCAAGCCAAATGGATGATGTGGGGCATAGGCGAGGTGCTGTTTTTCTTCCTGTTGACGACCGTCTTCTATCCTCGATGGAAAGACGACACGCCCAAGGCCTTTTGGCATAAGGTGTTTTGGACGGCTTTGGCCATCCGGGTGGTGTATGTGGTCGCCATCTCCTATTATTACTACTATCAGACGGGCATCGCCTTCGAATACAATGCGGGCGACAGCCACGGCTATCATTCCACGGCCGCCTATCTCTCGCAATGTGTCAGGCATGGCTATGTGGCCTATATCTTCAAATACCTGAATGCCTATACCATGGGCTTCTCCGACCAAGGCTATCCGCTTTGGCTGACGCTGATCTATACCATCTTTGGCCGTAGTTTGCTGACACCCAGGTTGTTCAAAGCCTTGATGAGTGCCTATATGTGCATCGCGGTCTACAAGCTAGGCTCGCGCACCTTTGGCGAACGCACAGGCCGTTTGGCAGGTGTGATGTGTGTGTTTATGCCCATCTTCGTCCAGATGTGCGGTCTCCACACCAAGGAGGCTGAGATGATCTTCCTTACCGTCCTTGCCCTCGAGCGTATGGACAACCTCATTCGAAGCAAGAAATACACCTTCTGGAACATCTTCTCGCCCATTTTCTTCACCGCCTTGACCTTCGGTTTCCGCACCATCATCGGCATGTGCCTGCTCTTTGCCTTCTTGGTGTTTGTGCTGCTCTCGCCCCAAGACCTGGTGGGGAAGAAAGCTAAAATCATCACCAGTGCGGCAACGGTGGTGGTGTTTCTTGCCTTCCTCCTTTCGCCCATAGGATGGGAGATGAAGATTATCAACACGGTGAAATTCAGACACTTGAATTATCAAGTTGAGAAATACGACAAGTTGGGCATGAAACACAATGAGTTGGCCCACGGCAAATATATGGCGCCCGCCGCTTTTGTGTTACCTCTTGCGCCTATGGTGGAGGAGAGTCCCGACCACAACAAGATGATCCATGGCAGCACCTATGTGAAAAACTTCCTAGCTTTCTTTGCGATGTTGGCCATCGTCATCGCTATACGACAACGGAAATGGCGCGATTTTTCATTGATTGGTGCTTTCGAGCTGTCGTATCTGCTCCTCATCATGTTTTCTTTTGCAGCCAACTCGGAGCGGTATCACGAGCCAGCCATCCCCATGATCGTATTAATGGGCGCCTATGCCATGACGCATCTAAGGCATAAAGACTTGAAACTCTTCTATGTATACTGCGGCGTGCTCTTCCTTGCCTTGATTGCCTGGAACTGGATGAAACTGTCGGCACGAGGCTTGGTGTAATTTTTTTCACAGAAAAACTTTGCGTTTCGTTAAAATGTTGTATCTTTGCAGCCGCAATAGGGTACCTTGCCCGAGTGGTTAGGGATCGGTCTGCAAAACCGGGGACGGCGGTTCGAGTCCGCCAGGTACCTCAAAAGCCTGCATATGCAGGCTTTTTTTGTTTTCTTTGTTTTGAATCGCTGAGATTCCGTATTTTTGCAGCCTAAAACCATCAACAATGAAAGAAGTCAGAGTAAGATTTGCCCCCAGCCCGACGGGTCCTTTGCACATCGGGGGCGTGCGTACTGCATTATATAACTACCTGTTTGCCAAGAAGAACGGCGGCAAGATGATTCTCCGCATCGAGGATACCGACCAAACCCGTTTCGTACCTGGTGCCGAGCAATACATCGTCGAGTCGCTCGACTGGTGTGGCATCAAGTTCGACGAAAGCGACTATGTCGGCGGAGCATTTGGTCCTTACAAACAGAGCAACCGCAAACACCTCTACAAGCAATACAGCGACGAGCTGTTGGCCAAAGGCTGTGCCTACATCGCCTTCGACACCGCCGAGGAGCTTGACAAATACCGTAAGGAGGCCGAAGCCAACAAGCAGACTTTCATCTACAACTGCCAAAGCCGCAAGCATCTGCGTAACAGCTTGACGATGAGCAAAGAAGAGGTCGAAAGACTGATGGCCGACGGCACACCCTACACGGTGCGTTTCATGATTCCCGAGAACCGCGAGATCGTCATGCACGACCTCATCCGTGGCGAGGTGCGTGTGCAAACCAACACCCTCGACGATAAGGTCTTGTTTAAGAGCGACGGCATGCCCACCTACCACCTGGCCAATATCGTCGACGACCACCTGATGCAGATCAGCCACGTCATCCGTGGCGAGGAATGGCTGCCTTCGATGCCGCTCCACGTCATGCTCTACGAGGCCTTCGGCTGGGAGGCACCCCAGTTTGCCCACTTGCCCCTGCTGCTCAAACCCGACGGCAACGGAAAGCTCAGCAAACGCGACGGCGACCGCCTTGGCTTCCCTGTCTTCCCGATGTATTGGGTCGACCCCAAGACGGGCGACACCGCCATGGGTTACAAGCAGTCGGGCTACTACCCCGAGGCTTTCATTAATATGCTGGCGCTGTTGGGCTGGAACCCTGGCACCGAGCAGGAGATTTTCACCATGGATGAACTTATCCAGGCATTCTCGCTCGAGCGTTGCAGCAAGAGCGGTGCCAAGTTCAACGTGGAGAAGACCAAGTGGTTCAACCACGAATGGCTTATGCGTAAGTCGAACGAAGAGGTCGGTAAGGACTACCAAGCTTGGCTGAAGGCCGAGAAGAACCTTGACGTGCCGCTCGACTTCGCCGTGAAGGTGGCTGGCCTGGTGAAAGACCGCGTCAACTTCGTGAAGGAGATTTGGGATCAGAGCTTCTTCTTCTTCGAGGCTCCCACCGAATACGACCCCGTCACGGTGAAGAAACGCTGGAAGGAGAACTCGGCTGAGACCATGCTCAAGGTGAAGGAAGTCATCAAAGGCATCGAACCTTTCAGCTTGGCCAACATCGATGAGACTTTGAACAACTGGATCACCTCCAACGAGCTGAACATGGGCCTCGTGATGAACGGCCTTCGTCTGATGGTGGTGGGTGCCGGCAAGGGCCCGCACATCGGCGAGATTCTGGAGCTTCTTGGAAAAGAAGAGACACTGAAACGCATCGACGCCGGCGTCAAGGTCTTAGGGTAATTAATTAGTCTTCTATTTGCTGCATAAAAACAGCCTATGTCATACCGACTAGCCTTCCAAATTGTGAAGGGTCCAAAAACAGCCTATGTCATACCGACCAGCCTATCATATTGTGTCGCTTTCCAAAACAGCCCATGTCATACCGACCGAGGGACGAGGGAGTGTATCTATGGGCTGTGTAGTAAGAGCTCTTATGGAAGACATCACAAAGAAATAAACATTAATAATACGGCTTTTGAAGACATAGATACACTCGGCCAAAGCCTCGGTATGACATGCCTTCAAAAGCCTAATGGAACCAATATGAAAACTTATTGGGTTTATATGATGCTAAGTGACAACGGGAGGGCATTATATACTGGTGTCACTAACAATCTTGACAGGCGGGTTAGAGAACATAAGGAAGGTATCGGTTCGGTTTTTACGGCAAAATATAAGTGTCATAAATTGGTGTATTACGAAGAATTTGGCTTGGTTGACCAGGCGTTTGAGAGGGAAAAAAAGATAAAAAAGTTGTCAAGAGCGAATAAAGAAAAGCTTATTGACAAGTTGAATCCAGAAAGGAAGGATTTATTTGATCAGTAAAAACTAGTAATTAATTAGCCTTCTATGTCATACCGACCGAGGGACGAGGGAGTATATCTATGGAAGGCGGTAAAAGAAGTAAAACCATAATAATACGGCTTTTGAAGACATAGATACACTCGGCCAAAGCCTCGGTATGACATGTCTTCAAAAGCCTGCTCCGACAAGCCTTCCAAATTGTGAAGGGTCCAAAAACAGCCCATGTCATACCGACCGAGGAACGAGGGAGTGTATCTATGGAAGGCGGTAAAAGAAGTAAAACCATATTATGACGGCTTTTGAAGACATAGATACACTCGGCCAAAGCCTCGGTATGACATGTCTTC